>ERZ808048.240-NODE-240-length-11586-cov-3.817360_pt1 | contig 11586 bp, 14 predicted proteins | sample MGYA00380197_ERZ808048 | MGnify/ENA primary metagenome ERZ808048 (study PRJEB31490, sample SAMN06133377) | cow dung metagenome | isolation source: M1 | host: cow | place: China: Chengdu | collected 2015-05 ... | reverse complement strand
ACGCCACAGAAAGCCCGGTTCCAATTCTTGGAATCCTAGGCGGACTGTCTGCGGCTCTTGTTATGAGACGCAAATAAACAACCTCTTTTTCTAGCCAACCTATTTACCTATTGCCCACCAACATACAACAAATGGCAGAAAGCTCACTCCCTCGGCTTCTCCTGATTGGCTTACTGGTCGGCACAGTCTCGGGCGTTGGAGCGGTCTTTTTCTTCAAAGGAATTGAGTTTGGCTCACACATCCTTTTACACAATATCTTAGGATACAACTACCCGACAGAAGGGCTGAACATTGCAGACGCCGCCAAATGGACGCCGCCTGAAACCATCTGGCTTATTCTGCCGATTCTAATTATCGGGGCACTCATCTCAGGGCTTATTGTATGGAAGTTCGCACCTGAAGCGGAAGGACACGGAACGGATGCCGCATTAAAGGCATATCACGGCGACGGAAAAATCCGCTGGAGAGTTCCATTTGTAAAAGCCCTGTCTTCAGTTATCACCATATCATCTGGAGGAAGTGCCGGATGTGAGGGGCCTGCCGCACAGATATCTGCCGGATTTGGTTCAATTTTAGCCGACATCATGAAACTCTCACCCCGCGAGAGAAGGATAGCTATAGCTGTTGGAATCGGAGGAGGAGTGGGTGCGATATTCAAAGCACCTCTTGGAGGAGCGGTTCTTGCCGCAGAAATTCTCTACCTTCGAGACTTCAAATATGATGCTCTGCTCCCGGCATTTGTATCATCCCTTACCGGATATGCCATCTTCGGACTTTTCGAAGGATTTACTCCGCTTTTTGGAACTGCAGAGATGAGCTGGACAGCAGTTCAGCTCCCGTTCTTCTTACTGCTTGGAATCCTTTCCGCCGGAATGGGATTTTTGTACATCAAAACATTCTATGGTACAAAAGCTGTCTTTGATGCAGCAGAGAAAAAATTCCGCATCCCAAAGTTCCTAAAGCCAGTAATAGGGGCTGGAATCTTCGGGCTGCTGATAATTATTCTCGCATACATATCACCTGAGATGCTTCTTGTCGGAGTTGGATGTCTTGGAACCGGCTACGGATTTGTACAGCTTGCACTCTATAACCTCCTGCCGTTTACAGTACTCCTGCTTCTCCCGTTTGTAAAAATCCTGGCAACGGCTCTTACAATTGGAAGCGGAGCATCCGGCGGCGTCTTTGCCCCGGGACTTTCTGTAGGAGGATTTTCAGGAGGGGCACTTGGCCTGGGACTTCATCTGATAATGCCTGAAATTGTTGGAGCGTCCGCAATTCCTGTCTTTGTAATCATCGGAATGGTTGCTGTATTCGGCAGCGTATCCCATGCACCGGCTGCTGTTCTTTTGATGGTTCTTGAAATGACTGGAAGTTTTACTCTTGCAATACCTGCAGCAATCGCTGTCACTGCGGCAACGGTTCTAATGCGGGACAATACTATATTCCAGGAACAGAGAATCAGCAGAGTAAAGAACAGAAAACCGAATGAGTAAAAAAAGAATTATCCGAAGATAACCCAGCGGTCATAAATCGGGTCGCGGTCGTTTTCAGAGATTTCAAGGTATCTTCCAACGCCTGCCGCCCACTCTTTTACCCACTGTGCCTCTTCTTTTGTTGCAACAGTAATCAGCGTCTTTTCGGTAACGCCTGCGAGTTCTTCTACAATCGGCTGCCAGATTTCTTTGGTGTAGGTGTATATCTGACCAAACATGATACCAAGACCAAACTCGGCATCCGGCATGTATGCAGAAGCGATTCTTCCATCAATGCAGACAGTCTCTTCCGGCTTTAATCTGCCGTTTGCAAAACCGAGTGCTAAAAGTTCTGCATCGTTGTCGTAGGCAATCGGAGAAGCACCAATCTCTCGCATGACCTGAGAGCCGATGCCGGAACCGCAGCATGCATCAATACATTTTCCGCTAACTGACTCGCCGAACTTTTCGCGTACAAGAGAGCGAATCTTATCGATTCTCTCCTCTGTGATATCCTCTCTTGTAGGTCTTATTTCTTCGATGATAATATTCGAGAAGTAAGCACGAAATGCCGCTTCAATATCCTCTCTTGCCTCTTCATACATATCACCGTCTGCTGATTCGAACAGTTCAAGCTCTCCTTGTGTCGGGTCACGGAAAAGCCATGAGGTTGCAAACCATGCGTCCTCATTCTTTACCGCAAACAGAACAGGATTTCCTTCTTCATCCAGGAGGATGCGGGCTCCTCCAGCCTCAGGTTTTGCTTCGCAGATTAAGACCGCAGGTTCTCCGTTATTTACGAGGGAGGCATAATCCGGCTCGATAAACCGGAGAGCTTCGACCTCAATCATGCTCTCTAATGTTTTCATATTACTCATTTCTTCCAATAGTTAAGCCCTCAGTGGCTTTGATAACCCCGCTTACTCTGGCATCTTCGTGAAGCCATACGATATTTCCAAGGAGGTCTCCAAGAACATCAGCACCGCGCTCGACACGAATGTTCTTTGCCGCAACATCGCCGTGGATTGCATCACGCGGACCAATCTTTGCACGCCGGGATGCCTGAATGCTTCCAAAGATAGTGGTGTCCTTTCTGACTTTGACAGTCTCTGCCTTGATGTTTCCGTGCAGACGGCAGTTGGAGCCAATCTCCATCGGGGTTGGAACAGAGAAATAGCGTAAATCCATACTTGTTTTTGGAGGAAGAACAAGAGGTACGGTCTGTGCTTCGGCAACAAGTTCGTTGAGCTTCTTCTTTGTGGACTCTTCACCTTCGATGTGAAGCATTGTCATAATGTAGAGAAGCAGGTAGAGCACAACAGGCATCGGGTTTCGAATGGCGATATCTCCCAAGGCTTTGAACTCTTTGTCGATTGTGACATTGTCTCCAATGTCAAGGTTTCCGCCGACTGTAAGTTTTCCGTGAATCTTAACGCCTTCGCCTAAGTATGCATCCCCGTTACAGATTACAGTTCCGTGAACTTCACAGAAGTTGTCGATTCGAAGGTCTCCTTCTGCGACAACGTCTCCGTACATTGTTGAAAACTCACATATAGCAACATCATTTCCGTAGAGGCCGTATCCAATATTACAGTGGTCTCCGACTAAGATGTCGCTCTTGGTTTTCAGGTTTCTCTCCTGCAGTTCGGTCTTGTTTGGAAGAACGCAGGTTTTGAACAGTTCTGTGGATGAGACAACAAAAGCGGCAGTCTCTTCATCAATAGATGCAAGCTGCTGTTTTAAGACTTCGGGTTCCGGAATTTCTGAAAACAGCGGTTCTGGTTTTTCCGCTGGCAGGGTCTGCGCTTCGGTTTCTATGATTTCTTCCTCTTCGATATCCGGGAGATTGAGGAACTTGTCCTCTGTTTCTTCCGGCATATCAGGGATAGACTCCGCCACAATTATTCTGTGATTTGACATCCTTTCCTACTTAGTATATCGTTATGCCCCGTACTTATGGGTTTTGTCGATTAAATCGAGTAAAACCGGCATCAGTGATGCGCCTGAAATTCTGCACATAGCACCTGCCGCACAGGAGATTTCATCGTATGCTGTGACATTGTCAACACGGCATCCGTCACCGCGAATCATTAACGGGACAGGGTCTGCGCTGTGATCTTTTACAGAGCACGGGGTTGAGTGGTCTCCGCAGACAGCAATCATGATGTCGTATCTTTCAAGGAACGGCATAATTGCTTTGTCAATCTTTTCGAGGAATGCTTTCTTTTCCTCTGCCTTTCCGTCATGTCCGAACTCGTCTGCGTTTTTGATGTTGAAGAGAACGAAGTCTTTCTTTTCGAACTGTTCTAAGACGATGTTTACCTGTTCTTCAAGCGGAGTGCTTGGAAGGACCGGGATTCTCTCAAGACCTACAGAGCTTCCGATTCCGGCGATTAATGCAGCCGATGCAACAACACTTCCTGAGAGTTCGTGTTTTTCTTCGAAGGTTTCATAGACACCCATCTCTCCTGCTCCGCGGATTAAGACAACGTTTGCAGGGTTCTTTCCTTCTGCTTTTCTTGCAAGGTTTACCGGGTGGTCTTTGAGAATTTCGTATGCCTGACGGGAGAATTCGTTACAAATCTCAGCGGTTCTCTTTGCTTCCTCGGAGTCATCCTCCGGGACGATAACAAGCGGGGCAACTCCGGTCTTCTTTGGATCGTTGGTGGAAACTGCGGCAGAAAGTCCTTCGCCCTTTAATGCGAGGGCTGCACGGTGTCCGGTTCCTGGTTCGAACTCGATTGTAACACCGTACTTGGATAAGTCAACGCCTTCAGCTACAGCGCGGGAGATTTCAGTGGTGTCCTCGATTCTTCCGGCTCTTCTGTCGATGACAAGACCTTCGTCATCAACTGTAGAATAGTTTGCGCGAAAACCGATCATTCCAGGCTTCATGTTGATTCCAACACCTGCAGCCTCAAGAGGTCCTCTTCCGGTGTAGTATTTCTGCGGTTCGTATCCTAAGAGACTTAAGTGTGCGGTGTCAGAGCCTGCACGAATTCCGGGAGCTACCGGATCCATTATTCCGCAGATACCTTCCTTTGCGATGCGGTCAAGGTTCGGGATTTCGGCTGCCTGAAGCGGTGTTTTTCCGCCTAAGCATGCACAGGGTCTGTCTCCTACCCCGTCGATGATTAAGAGTAATATTTTTGAAGCGGTCATTAGTCTATACTATTTGTTTTAGATGGGTAAATAAGGCGATTGTCAGACAGAGATGAAGACGGGTTACTAGGGAGATGGCGGTATCTTTATTTCTCTGTAAGTCGAATACATTAAGCACTCTTCCATGAGCCAAGTCTCATGCGGCATCCTGACGTCCGCGAATGACGGTTGTCGGGATTCCTTATGACAAGAGTAAATCCAAGGTAATCCTTATGACAAAGCGACCACTGGAAATTTTAGATCAGGTCTTGAACCGCCAGCCCGTCATCATTTCGCTGAAAGGCGGACGAGAGATTCGCGGCGTCCTTCAGGGCTACGATGTCCACATGAACCTGGTTCTTGACAAAGCTGAGGAAGAAGGAGAGAATGGAACTGTCAAGCTCGGCACTTTAATTGTGCGCGGCGACAATGTTATCTACATCTCTCCGACTGTTGAGTAAATATAAGAGGTGAATTAACCAATGACAAAAGGCACACCATCAATGGGTCTGCGCAACAAGCACACCCACATTATCTGCCGCCGCTGCGGTAAGATGTCTTACCACGCACGCCACGGAGTCTGCTCTTCCTGTGGATTTGGAAAGAGCTCCAAGCTGCGCAAGTACAACTGGACGACAAAAGCAAGAGACAACTAAAAAGGTCACATCATGAGCGGTATCGCAGGCATCATTGAAACGCAGGATGTCTCATACCCCCTTTACTATGCACTGCACGCCCTCCAGCACAGAGGCCAGGAGGCAGCAGGCATATCTACTTTTGACGGGGAAAAAGCCTGGATTTACAAGGCACCCGGTCAGCTTTCCGAAGTTTTTTCCGATGATAAATTACGTACTCTCCCGGGTTTCTGCGGAGTAGCTCAGGTTCTCTATACTGAAAAAGCATCCCGCGGTAAGAACGAGAATATTCAGCCGCTGAACTTTTCATTCAAAGGACATAATTTATCAGTCTCGGTTTCTGCATCGCTTATCAACAGCGAGAGCCTTCGGTCTGAGTATGAGGGGAAAGGGCACATCTTTTCAACTACGTCGAACGCTGAAATCATCGCATCAATTATTGCGCAGGAATTAATCGGAGGAGCAACTCCGCGTGACGCATTTGTCCGCACTCTTCACAAGCTTGAGGGAGCATACACAGGTGTCGCCACTTTAGACGGTAAACTCTATGCCTTCCGCGACCCGCTTGGCATTAAGCCGCTTTGTTTCGGAAAGACTGAACGCGGATATCTGGTTGTTTCAGAAAGCGTTGCTCTCGATATCAACGGAGCTGATCTCATCCGCGATGTTGAGGCTGGAGAGCTTATCATCTTTACGAAGGATGAGTTCGAGTCAGTCCAGTTCGCAAAGGCAGAACACAAGGCACACTGTATCTTTGAGTACGTTTATACTGCACGCCCTGACTCTGTAATCGATGGTGTCTTGGTTTATGATGCCAGAAGAAAGATTGGAGCACGTCTTGGAAAGACTCCGGCAGAGGCTGACTTAGTTGCTCCGGTTCCGGATTCGGGTACAGCTTTTGCAACAGGATATTCTGCAGAGTCCGGTATCCCGTACATTGAGGGTCTTTTGAAGAACAGATATGTCGGACGTACTTTTATTATGCCGGGACAGTCCAAGCGTGAGAACGCTGTCCGCATGAAGTTAAATCCGGTCAGAAGCCACATCAAGGATAAGTCTGTTGTTTTAGTTGATGACAGTATTGTAAGAGGTACTACTTCGCTTCATATCGTTGATATGGTTAAGGAGTTTGGAGCAAAGGAGATTCATATGAGAATCGGTTCTACTCCGATTATTGCACCATGTTACTTTGGTGTTGACCTCCCGACCCGTGCGGAGTTAATCGCTACCAACCGTTCTGTTGAGGAGATTCGCGAGACTATTCACGCAACATCTCTTGAGTATATCTCTGCAGAGGAGCTTGTCGAGTCTGTTGGTATTCCGGGCGAAGACCTCTGTATTGCATGTTCCTGCGGTGAGTATCCGGTGGATATTCCATGCGAGAAGTGCCTGAAGAGAAAGATTACTCTTCTTGACTAAATCCGGAACATCCGGACTTTTTTATTTTTCTGTTTGGGTGTTGGTTTAGGAGTTCCCGCCGAGCCGCTTGGCTAATGGCGAGGGAGCGAAGCGACTAAGCCGTGAGCAAGACGAGAGCTTGCTCGAGTCATGAGCACGACAGAATGGCGTGCGAAAGACCGAAGGGCTTGCGAAACGCCTGTGCCCCGCCCATTTTCTGCATATCAGCGAGCCGTTAAACAAAAAAGACGAGTGCGCCGAGGGCGAAGCCCGAAGGAGCAGTCGGAAGGCGCGAGACCCGAAGGGGCTCAAGCCGGGAGCAAGGCTCGAAGAGACTTGCGACAGCAGAACACCGAAGCGAGCGACAGTGAGCGGAGGTGGACTGCGGTTTTTTGTAGCCTGAACGAATCCACATGCCAAATCCCAAACCTTTCTTAACTCTCTCCGCCGTCTCGAGCCGCCGCGACAGCGAGCGGCTAGGCGGAGCAGTGGGTTAAGACCAAGACCAGAAAAATGCGCATCGCCAGTCTCGAGCCTTCGGCTCTCAACTTGCTCAACGCTTGAGTGTCCTGCCCTTCGGACAGTCCCCTCTCGCGCGTCACTCCTCTCTACAAAAAACCAAAACGGATTACGGAATCAGTTTCACCTATCACCATATAAACCCCTGACCGCGCACCGGAAAAGCACCACCAGCTCATACCAAAACCGGCCGCAAACAAAACCACAAACAACAAACAACCCGCACAAAAACCACAAACAGACAACAGCAAAACACACAAAACAACCCCAAATCATAACCGGCATAAAACATTATCCCGCATACTTTATCATCTAAAAAACCAATTAAACACTATACACTGAAAACCCAGCCGCAAAAGATAAAATCCGTGTCTCTGCCTCTGACTTAAGTCGCGAAGTTTGCCGCACAAATAAGTGCAAACCTCTCCGGGCGGATTAATCTGACCGGCTGGTTTCACCAACGGAAACCGGCAGAAAAACTGCGAAACAGCAGGAAAACATAAGCCCGGCAAATGGTACTGGAAGAAGTTGTAAACTTCAGAATCCAAAAAGCCCTCTACGACATGGGGCAGGCAATCATCGATACCGGAGGGGCTGAAAGTTTATCCTCGTTTTCAGCATCCGCCGTATCAAACCAGATTGGAATAGACCTGAATGCACTAAACGCCAGCCTGCCGTTTACAACCCATGAATCAAAAACCGGATACTCAAAAGGAAGAGGCTCCGAATGGCAGACAATATCAGTCAGAGTACATAAATCACTCCTCAAAACCATCGAAATCCTGATAAATGAAGGAGCAGCGGAAAACCGCTCGGAATACTTCAGAAGAGCATATACCGAAGAAATCAGACGCGACCGCGAAAGACCAAGGTACATGGATGAAAAAGAAATCCGGCGCATCTCCATGGAAGTCTACCTCGAAATGAAAAAAATAGATTTAGAAAGACAGATCGCCTGCATCACAAAACCACCACTGTGAAATCAGAAAGTTATGCAAACAAAAAAAAAACACTATCCGGTAAACCTGTACGCATATGCGCATATACGCATCTGCGCACACAAATATTTATACATTTAACACAATATAATACAACATAGTTTTTTTGTAAAAATTTTCCTTCGGGAGAAAAAGAATTTTTTTTGTAAAAATCTTTTTCGGAGATTATGCGCACATGCGCATATGCGCACACCAACCCCGGACACACATATTTTTTGTTTGCATAACAATTTGTCATACAGGATTTGCACCCCAAACAGGCCTGCCCCCTGCCATATTTTACAAAATACAGCTCACACTGCACGGGGATTGAAAAAATAGTTCGTGTGACGAACAATCTGCTATAACCCAAATTGTCACACGTAACCTTAAAAATCGACATCCCCAACTCATCTATCGTGGTGAAAAGATGTGACAAAACGCACAACAATCTCCATCCCGAAGCGGTATGAACCGCTCTGGAACGCCTGGGTGAACCACCCGGCAAACAAAAACACAAGCGCTGCTCTCATGCGGCTTGTAAGAAATGACCTCAAAACACGGAGGGCCGAATGAAACGACTGAACATATACTTCCCGACCGGAACAGAGCACCTGCTCGAAACTGCAAAGGAACAGATCCCGAACTTAAGCGGGTTTCTAATCGAGGCAATCAAAGCACGCCTCGAACAAGGCGAAGCTCCAAGGGAGATAAACGACACGGCAGAAACCGTCTTCCAAAAAAAGTTCGGAGACCTCGAATCCGAAGCATACATCAGAAAAATCTTCTGTGACAGAACAGCATCGGAGCAGGCACTGAAAAACCGCTTAATCGAACTCAAGCGGGCGCACACAGAACAGTTCGGAGAAATCTGCAAACTCTTTGCCGAAAAATTCCCCGGATACGCAAAACTCACAGACGAACTATGACGAAAAACACACACAAAAAAGAGGCGGGAGCACACCTGACGACCAAATCAAACGCGGCGTCCTGCCTCACTTATGTATCGAACCCAAGCGACAAAATGATTTCCCTCTGGAGGTCACCATGAGGCTCTCTGTCGAACCCACAATCATCGCAGATGACGAAATCTTAGACATCATCCTTGCAGGGCACACAATCGACGAAATGTCAATGCTCGCAGAAACCACAGCCCGCGCCATCTGCCGGACACTCGACATCTCCGCAAAAAGAGCAGATGTCGAAGCAGACATCCTCTATAACACCAAACTCGACCTAAAACTCAGGTTCACAAAACCAACAGAGGAAGACCTTGAAGACGACTTCTGGGAGGCGGAGTAATGTCATACACAGAAAACCTCATCCGGGCAACAGACTTCATCGTCTTCCTGAAAGGAATCAGAAGAGAGTGGATTGCCTACCCCGAATCCGGCAAAATCTTCTCAACCGTCACAGGAGAATTTCTGAAAACAAAAAAGCTCAGCGGATATCACGTACTATCAATCTCACAGAGGTATGCAGGAAAAAGGTACAGCACCACAATCCCATTCCACCGCGCCATTTGGATTTTAAGCAGAGGAATCCCGCTCTCCCTTCGTGCAGAAGTAGACCACATCGACGGAGACAAAGAAAACAACTGCATCGGAAATCTGCGCCTCATCTCCAAAGAAGAGAACACCCCGTATAAACTGAACTTCGAAACCGCAGAGGAAATCAGAAGACGCTATGCAGAAGGCGAAACACAAAGAGAACTTGCCAAAGCATACGGAGCTGGCAAAAGCACCATCAGCGATATTATCCGTTGTGAAACCCACAAAAGACAGCCGGAGAAGATGCATTACAGGGGGAGAGTATGATGCCTTCCAAAGAAGAAATCTGGAAAGCACTTCTCGCCTCCTTTCCAGAACCTGACGACAAAGACGCCTATGTTCCAGCCCTCTACTACTCGCAGATGGCAGAATCCCTCCAAACCCTCGCTAAAGTCTATGCTGACGCATTTTCTGATGCGGTTTACAGAATCCGAAAGGAAAACCTCACATCAGAGGTATACGAAATCATCGAGCACTTCCGCGAGACAAGAAAAGTCGATGTCCGCCTCGTCCGCGAAGACCACCCGGATATCTATGCAGACTTAATCCACGTGGACGGAAGAACAGCACAGAGTATCTTAGGAGCAGGTGTGCTCTTTAGGCATTGCATCGATACAGCAGGAGAAGAGGAGGTTCTAAAAAAAGCCCTCATCACAGTCAAAGACCTGGAAGACGCATTAGGTGAAGATTATGCCGCACCATATATGGAAGTCAAAAAAGCCCATGACTACTTCGAGGTGGTTGTAAAATGAAGACGTGGAAAGACATCAAAGAACTTGCAGACAAAACAGCACTGCAAAACCTCATTGATGAAGAAGGAAACTCGCGCAGAATAGCAGAACGGATTGGGTGCTCACAGGAATCTGTAAAAAATGCAATGAAGCATCATAGTCTTCGCTCAAAGTGTTTTGTTGTAAGAGGTGAGATGAAGAAAAAACTCAAACTCTAACACATCTTTTTTTATCCAGGGAGACAAGATATTTGACCTCATAAAACAAACACTATAGACAGCATGGCAGAAGCATTCAGAACAAACATTGTCCTCCGCGGTGATGAGGCAAAAACCTTCATTGACACAATGGTAGTGAATACCCCGGAAGAAATGAAAATCACCTCTGAAGAACTTGCTGAAATGCAGCAGATTGCCAAAAAACTTGGATTTTCGCCATTATAAGCTGTCATGAACCTTGAACTGCGCCTCATTGACGGCTCAATAGACCTTACATCCTTTCACTGTACACAAAAGGATGGAAAAGAACCACTCACCCGCTTTTTATCAGAACACGCATTAGACAATCAAAGAAAGCGTCTGTCTGTTACATGGATAGCCATGGATGGAGACAGAATTGCAGGATACTTTTCTCTCTCAACTGCAAGTATATCCATTGCACACATAAGCAAACGTGACAAGCGTGAGTTCCCAAACTATGACTATTTCCCGGCAATCCTAATTGGTAAATTTGCAGTCGATGATGAATATCGCAGAAAGGGTGTTGGAAAATGGATGATGAAAAACATCCTGACAATTGTCCTCTACACAGGAAAACACATCGGATGCTGTTATCTTATGGTTGAATCCAAAGAGGAAAGTGTTGGATATTATGAGAATGTTCTGCAGTTCAAAGCCGTAAGCAAACTTGAAAACGGACATCAGCTTATGACACGGAAACTTGAACTCGCAGAGGGAAAATAAAAATCGACCCTTCCTCTTATCCATTTATCTCCTAACAAAACCTATAGTATAGTAGAGAAGAGAGAGCAGACAAGAAAGCACCTGCTCTCTCTAATTCCGCTTTTTTGTCTGCCCCCTTCTTAATCAAACAGGAGAAAAACCAAAATGGCAGACTTTATTGAAACCTCTAAATCCAGAAACGCAAAGAGAACCTACGACAAA
>ERZ808048.239-NODE-239-length-11618-cov-3.045317_pt1 | contig 11618 bp, 10 predicted proteins | sample MGYA00380197_ERZ808048 | MGnify/ENA primary metagenome ERZ808048 (study PRJEB31490, sample SAMN06133377) | cow dung metagenome | isolation source: M1 | host: cow | place: China: Chengdu | collected 2015-05 ... | reverse complement strand
GGTGTTTAATATCTCCACAAATATAAGCATCTGCATTTGCTTTGAGTGCGCTACCGATGAGTGATGCTCCGCTGCCTCCGCAGAATGCTACTCTTTTTATTTTACGAGATGGTAGTTGGCTATGTCTTATAATAGGTAGAGAGAATGTATCTTTCACAAGTTTTACAAGTTCTGTTCCCTCCAATTCTTCTTTTAATTCGCCTATTATGCCAAGACCAAAGTCTTTATCAGCATCCTTGCTTAGGAAATCTACGTTTTCTAAACCAAGTTTTTCTGCCATCTTAAAGCTGATACCGTGGCGTGATTTGTCCACTGGTGTGTGGCAACAATAAATGGCAATGTCGTTTTTTATGGCTTGTCTGATAACTCTTTCTGTGTAAGTGTCTTGTGAGATTTTCTTCAAACCATTAATAAACAATGGGTGGTGAGAGATAATAAAGTTGCAGTTTTTCTCTATTGCTTCATTAATTGTGTCTTCTGTTATGTCGAAACAAATTAGTATTCCGCTAATAGAGGCATTTTCATTATCTATCAATAAACCAGAATTATCCCAAATCTCTTGCGAGAATTTGGGATATTCAGATTCTATTATATTTACTATTTCTCTAGTGGTCATTATTTTTTGAAAAGGACCATTGTAGAAGAAGCTGGTACGTTAAGCACTGGTTGATTCCAGTTGAAGATGCCGTTTGGTTTCACTTCTTCGCCGTTGCAAGCAATAGTCCAGTTTTCTTGTGGAATATTTAAAGAAATATTGTGTCTGTTACCATTGTGTACAACTAGGATTTTGCTCCAGCTGTCGCCTACTGCTGCACCGTCTAGTGTGTATGCTACCACGCATTGTTGGCCTGTGAATAGGAATTGTAGGTTGCGTTGTAGGTCTGCAGTGCTAGTCATTCTAAATGCTGGGTGTGCTTTCTTCATTTGGATTAAACCTTTATAGTAGTTGTACATATCAAGGTTTGTGTGTTTGAAGTTCCAGTCAATTTGGTTGATGCTATCTGGAGATTGGTATGTGTTGTGAACACCTTTTTTGTTTCTCATAAGTTCTTCACCTGCATAGATGAATGGTACACCTTGAGAAAGGAATACGATACTTTGAGAAATACGGTTAAATTTACGTTTTTCTAGTGGAGTTGCTCCGTATGGAGATGAATAATTGATTTTGTCCACTAAGCATAAGTCGTCGTGGCAAGAAACATAGTTGATAACTTGTGATGGTTCTGCTGCATATGGGAAGTTTACATATTTAACTAGACCATAGTGGATGCTATCGTGTTCTGTTGCTGCGACAACGCTAAATTTGATAGTTTCGTCGTAACCTTGGTAACCAGCAGCAAATGCAGGTTCTTTTGCGTTAGCCCAGCTTCCTTTTAGACCGTCGCGGATGTCGTCGCTAAATACTGCGATGCCAGGCATTCTGCTAACGTGTTGTTTTACAGCGCGTTCTTCGTATGGAAGTGGAGAATCACCTGCTGTCCAACCTTCACCGTAGATGAAGATGGTTGGGTCGATTTCGTCCATTGCTTTACGAATTTCGTTCATTGTAGTGATGTCGTGAATAGCCATAAGGTCGAAACGGAAACCGTCAACGTGGTATTCTTTAACCCAATATTTAAGTGATTCTACAATGTATTTGCGTACCATTGCGCGTTCTGAAGCAGTTTCGTTACCGCAACCAGATGCGTTTGAGTATGAACCATCTGCATTTTGACGATAGTAGTAATCTGGCACTGTGCGTGTGAATGGGTGATTTTCCCATGTAGCAGTGTGGTTGTAAACCACGTCCATAATTACTCTAATGCCGTTTTTGTGTAGGCTTTGTACCATTTGTTTAAACTCTTTGATACGGCTAATTGGGTCGTATGGGTTTGTAGAGTAGCTACCTTCTGGTACATTGAAGTTTGCTGGGTCATAACCCCAGTTGTAGATATTTTTTTCAAGAGTTGTTTCGTCGATAGAAGCATAGTCAAATGCTGGAAGTAGGTGAACGTGAGATACACCTAACTCTTTAAGGTGGTCAATACCAGTAGATTGGCCATAGTCGTTTACTGTTCCTTCTTCTGTGAATGCAAGGAATTTACCTTTATTTTTCATACCAGATGTAGGAGAAACAGAGAAGTCACGAACGTGAAGCTCGTATAGTGAAATTTCGTTGAAGTTGTTTAAAACTGGAGATTTGTCATTTTCCCATCCTTCTGGATTTGTGTCTGCCATATCAATAACAGCACCTCTCACACCGTTTACACCAACTGCTTTTGCGTAAGCGCCAACAGATTCTTCCAACCATTCGCCTTCAAAAAGAATTTGGAATGTGTAGAATTTACCTTTAAGGTCTTCGTCGAAGCTTGTAGACCAAACTCCTTTGCCATCGTAGTCCATATCTACAGAGCAAAGTCTGTCGCCACCTAGACCAGCGTCGTAGATGTGTACTTTTACTTGTTCTGCTTCTGGAGACCAAAGTTTAAATGTGGTAAGATTTGGAGTGTATGTGTATTCAAGGTCGTTACCCTCATACACTGGGTAATCGTGGAATGAACTGTATTTTTGAGGTTTTTCTGTACAAGAAGACATAGCGAATAATAAAATAAATAGTGCGTAAATTAATTTTTTATACATGATATTAAGGTTAAATGTGTTTACAGATTTGTTTGAGTGTGTAGGATTAATTCATAGGCAATTCTCACTTTTACAATAACTTTGCAAAAGTATTAAAAAAAAACAAAAAATCCTAATTCCACATTCTTAATTCCTTATTTTTTTGCTATATTTACGATTGAATTAAATTTATTGTTATGGAGATTTATGTTGTATGGTTTATTACAGCTCTTATATTATTGATAGTGGAGCTATTTACCGCTAGTTTTGGAGTGGTATGTTTCTCATTTGGAGCAGCAGCGGCAGGGGTGGCAGCGTATTGCGGTTTGTCCACAATCTGGCAGTTGTTTATCTTTTCTGCAGTTTCATTTATTGCCTTTGTTTTTGTTCGTCCTTTTGTGTTGAAATTTTTGCTTAAGAAAAAGGATGAAGTGCTTACAAATGCAGATGCCATTGTTGGACGCATTGCAGTTGTAACAGAGGAAATTAATCCAGAGAAAAACACAGGTCGTGTAAAAATTGATGGCGACGATTGGAAGGCTGAATCTTCTAATATTATTCCTGTAGGAGAAAAAGTGGAGGTGATTAGCCGCGAAAGTATAATTTTGAATGTTAAATCTATAAAATAATAAAGTTATGGTAGAATTTTTAATTGTGTTGTTGGTGCTTGTGGTGATTTATATCTCACAAGGTATCAAGATTGTTTCTCAATCTGAAACTGTTATTATTGAACGTTTGGGTAAGTATAATCGTACTCTTCAAGCAGGTATTAATATCATTCTTCCTATTGTGGAAAAACCAAAAGCCACTGCGGTGCGTTTGCCAAATGGCTTTATTGGTATGACAAAGAAGATTGACCTACGTGAGCAAGTGATTGATTTTGATAAACAAAGTGTGATTACAAAAGACAACGTAATGACAGAGATTAATGCTTTGCTTTACTTCCAAATTGTAGATCCTGTGAAGAGTGTTTACGAGATTAAAAACTTGCCACTAGCGATTGAAAAACTTACTCAAACCACACTTCGTAACGTGGTGGGTGAAATGGAACTAGACGAAACTCTTACATCGCGCGATACTATTAATAATAAGCTTCGCGCTGTGCTAGATGACGCTACAAATAAATGGGGTGTGAAAGTAAATCGTGTTGAGCTTCAAGATATTACTCCTCCAGAAAGCATTCGTTTTGCAATGGAAAAACAAATGCAAGCAGAGCGTGACCGTCGTGCAGAAATCCTAAAAGCAGAAGGTGAAAAACAATCTGCTATCCTTAAATCTGAGGGTGAAAAATCAGCAGAAATCAATGCTGCTGAGGCTGAAAAACAAGCAAGCATTCTTCGTGCTCAAGGTCTTGCAGAGGCGCAAGTGCTTCAAGCAGAAGCTGAGGCAAAAGCAATTGCTCAAATCTCTGCTGCCGTGGCTTCAAACAAAGGCTCAGACCCTGTACAATATTTACTTGCTATTAAATACATTGACGGCCTTAAAGAAATGGTTTCTGGTAAAGACAACAAAACTGTTTATCTTCCTTACGAAGCATCGTCTATGTTGGGATCGTTAGGCGGTATAAAGGATATGTTTAAGTAAAACCAATTTTTAGAGAATATTCTACAAAAATAAAATCGGTTGGAATTCATTGAATTGCAACCGATTTTTTTTATTGTAGTGCTTTCCAGAGGGTGTCTTGTGGGGTGGGTGCTTCTACGTGTATGAGTTCTTTTGATACAGGGTGGATGAACTCTACTGAGCGGGCGTGCAAGCTAATGCTTCCGTCGCGGTTGGAGCGGTCGAAACCGTATTTTAAATCGCCCTTGATAGGGCAACCCATAGCGGCAAGTTGGCAACGAATTTGGTGGTGTCTGCCAGTGATAAGGTTTACTTCTAGCAAGGTGTAGTTGTCTGATTTGCCTATTACCTTATAGTTTAGTTCGGCACGTTTTGAGTTTGGTTTTTCTGTAGGGTAGGCGAATGATTTGTTTTGTTTTTCGTTGCGCACCAGATAATGCACCAAAGTGCCCTCGCTTTGTTTTGGACGATTCTTAACTATAGCCCAATAAGTTTTCTTTATTTCGTGGTTTTTAAGCATATTGTTGATGCGCTCAAGGGCTTTGCTTGTTTTTGCAAAGATGACCACGCCACTTACAGGACGGTCTAGTCGGTGTGTTAGGCCACAAAAAACATTGCCGGGCTTATTGTATTTTTCTTTGATATAAGCACGCACGGTTTCTACTAGTGGAGTGTCGCCGGTCTTGTCGCCTTGGACTATTTCGCCACTAGATTTGTTTACAATGATTATATGATTGTCTTCGTAGATTACGTTCATCTTCCTTTTACAGCTTCGTAAATCAAAATACCAGCGGCAACAGATACATTTAGTGATGAGATGTTGCCGTTGATTGGAATGCTAACGTGTTCGTCGCAAAGTTCTAGGATTTCTGGTGAGATACCTACGTCTTCGCTACCCATTACAATGGCAATAGGACCGCTGTAGTCGGCTTCGGTATATGTTTGTGTTGCTTTTTCTGATGCTGCAAATACTCTAAGTCCACATTCTTTAAGGTAGTTTACCATGGCTGCAAGATTGTGCTCTCTACACACTGGAAGTGAAAGAAGCGCACCTGCCGATGTTTTGATTGCATCTGCATTGATAGAAGCACTGCCAAGTTGTGGAATCATAATGGCATCTACGCCTGCGCATTCGCAAGTACGAGCAATAGCACCAAAGTTGCGCACGTCGGTAACACCGTCTAGAACCACAATGAATGGGCATTTTGCTTCTTCATAAAGTTGTGGAATAAGGTGAGTGATGCGTTCGTATGCCACAGGAGAAATAAATGCAATGGCACCTTGGTGATTTTTGTTTGTAATACGGTCTATTTTTTCAACAGGAACGCGTACCACAGGAATATTTCTGCCTTTTACTGCTGCAAAAAGTTCTTGAGAAAGTTCGCTTTGCATATCTTTTTTAAGCAGAATTTTGTCTATTTCGTGACCTGCTTCTATGGTTTCAATAATGGCACGGATGCCAAAAATCATTTTGTTGCCTGGCTCTTTTCCTGCGTTGTTGTTTCCTCCGCGATTGCCACGCTTAAAGTTGTTTTTCTTTAAGTTGTCTTTGTACATAATTTTATAATATAAGAGGCACCTTTTAAGCCAAGATGCCTCGATTTGTTTTTATTATTCTTCTGTGCCGTTTAGAACTGCCATTATCTTTTCTTCAAGTTCTGCAGCCAATTCAGGATTGTCTTGGATTAGACGTTTGCAAGCATCGCGACCTTGTGCTAGTTTGCTGTCGCCATAGCTAAACCATGAACCGCTTTTCTTAATAATGCCAGTTTCAACACCCATGTCGATGATTTCGCCTGCTCTAGAAATACCTTCGCCAAACATAATATCAAATTCTGCTTTGCGGAAAGGAGGCGCAACTTTGTTTTTCACTACTTTCACTCTGGTTTGGTTACCAATAACGTCGTCGCCTTCTTTAATTTGGGTTGCACGACGAATATCCAAACGAATAGAAGAGTAGAACTTAAGAGCATTACCACCAGTAGTTGTTTCTGGGTTACCAAACATTACGCCTATTTTTTCACGAAGTTGGTTGATGAAAATACAGCAAGTGTTGGTTTTGTTGATACTAGCAGTAAGTTTACGTAGTGCTTGTGACATTAAACGTGCTTGAAGACCCACGCGATTGTCGCCCATATCTCCTTCAATTTCTGCTTTTGGGGTAAGAGCCGCAACTGAGTCAATTACGATAATGTCGATAGCTGATGAACGGATAAGTTGATCTGCAATTTCAAGTGCTTGTTCGCCGTCGTCTGGTTGAGAAATGAATAGATTTTCTACGTCTACACCAAGTTTTTCAGCATAGAAGCGGTCGAAAGCGTGCTCTGCGTCAATAATAGCTGCAATGCCACCTGCTTTTTGTGCTTCTGCAATAGCGTGAATAGCTAATGTAGTTTTACCAGAAGATTCAGGACCAAATATTTCAATAACTCTACCACGTGGATAGCCGCCCACGCCAAGAGCTGCGTTTAAGCCAATAGAACCAGTAGGGATAACAGGTACGTCAACTACCTTGTTGTCGCCAAGTTTCATAATAGTGCCTTTACCATGGTCTTTTTCGATTTTGTCGATAGCCATTTGTAAGGCTTTTAATTTGTCAGCATTGATTTGCTTTTTTTCAGTTTCTTTTTCTGCCATTTTGATTAAATTTAATGATTAATAATAAGATGAATAACACTCAATGAACGAACAAAGATAATAATAAAAAATCACAAAAAAAATAGGTTACTAAAATTTTAGCAACCTATTTTATATAGAATAATTTCTATCTGATTAGTTGTTTTCTGGGCGTAGTTTACGAACAACTGCACCTGCTTGCCACATTTCGCTTTCGCGTAGAGCTGCAAGTTCTTTTTCTAGACCTTCGCGATAGTCTGGTTTAGAGTTTGAGTCGATAGAGCGTTGAGCTTCTTCGCCAGATTTAACGCTAGCATATAGGTCTCTCATAACTGGTTTGATAGCATCGTGGAAAGGTCCCATCCAGTCTAGAGCACCACGTTGAGCTGTAGTAGAGCAGTTTGCATACATCCAGTCCATACCGTTTTCTGCGAATAGAGGCATTAGAGATTGGGTAAGTTCTTCTACAGTTTCGTTGAATGCTTCTGATGGTTCGTGACCGTTTTCACGTAGAACTTCGTATTGAGCAAGAAGTAGACCTTGGATAGCACCCATTAATGAACCACGTTCACCTGTTAAGTCTGAGTAAACTTCTTTTTCAAATGTAGTTTCAAATAAGTAACCAGAACCTACACCGATACCTAGAGCTACTGTACGTTCCATTGCCTTACCTGTTGCATCTTGGAAGATAGCGTAAGAAGAGTTTAGACCTCTACCTTGTAGGAACATTCTACGAAGAGAAGTACCTGAACCTTTAGGAGCAATAAGGATAACGTCTACGTCTGCTGGAGGAATGATACCTGTACGTTCTTTGTAAGTGATACCAAAACCGTGAGAGAAGTAAAGAGCTTTACCTGGAGTAAGGTTGCGTTTTACTACTGGCCATACTTCAATTTGAGCTGCGTCAGAAAGAAGATATTGGATAATAGTACCGCGTTGGCAAGCTTCTTCAATATCAAATAGTGTTTCACCTGGAACCCAACCATCAGCGATAGCTTTTTCCCAAGTTTTACCACCTTTACGTTGACCTACGATTACATTGAAACCATTGTCTCTTAAGTTTAATGATTGGCCTGGGCCTTGTACACCATAACCGATAACGGCGATAGTTTCATTTTTTAGCACTTCGCGTGCTTTTTCTAATGGAAATTCTTCGCGTGTAACAACATTTTCGATTACACCGCCAAAATTCATTTGTGCCATAATTGTTTATATTTTTTGTTTAGTTGTTTTTTTAGGAGTTGCAAAGTTACAATTTTTTTATTTAACTCAAAGATAATTAGTTATTTTTTATCTTCCCAAGTTAAAATAGTTTTACAAATACTTCTTCCTTTTGAGTTTTTTAGGTCGAAATAATGCTCGTTGCCTCGTTCTTCTTTAAAGACTTCAATAGTTTCACCGTAAAGTGCTTCTTGAAGATAATTGATGTCAAATCTTTTGATTTGTCTGTCTTTAAAGTCGTCTAGGTTGTATGTATCTATCTGCCATTTGATATAGCGAGCACTGTTTGCATGAACGTTGAAGTCTATGTCTGAGCATTTTACCTTGATTTCATCTGCTTTTTCTCCTTTTATTTCAAGGATTTTTGCAGGTCTAGCCATATCGTTCTTTTCTGGGTCGATAGGAGCGTCTTTGAAGATGCTGTCTTGTAGGTTTACAGGTCTTCTGGTTTTCATATCAATCATAGACCAATATGAACAAGCTTGAGCAATAACTTCTCCACTTTCGTCGTATACTCTAAAATTACGTGTAGATACAATTGTGCCTATATCTTCTATCCAAGTGTCTATTTTAATGGTTGAATACATTTTTGGGTATTTGAATATCTCCATCGCAAAACGTGAAAGTACCCATGTGAAACCCAATTTGTGTAGGTTGTCCACTCCGTATTCTTTGTCGTGACTAGCATATCCAGAGGCGTCTAACACATACATAAAGAATGTGATTAGGTTTGTCTGAGAAAGAAAATCAGCTTCTCGTGGGGCTACGGGAATAGTGATAGTGTGTTTATTCATTGTTCAATTGTTTAGTCGGTATATTAGATTTATTGTTAATTTATTTCTGAGGCGTGACCGCCCGTGGTCTCGTGAACGGGAGGGGCCCGCGACGTAGTCGTGGGAGGGATAGGTTGGCGTGCCAACCGTACCTTAAAGAAATAAAGCTAACAATAAATTTATTTAGTCATTTAGTCCTAATTTAATCTTATCTATGTTCGCAAGCATGTCTGACAAGCGTTCGATGTTGCTGCGGGTTACGGCGACGCGACCAGAACGGATGAATTGAAGCACGCCAATGCTAGCCTGAAGTTCGTCAAACATTTCTTGGGTTTCGGTGTAAAGACCAGTTTTTTCTAGCACGATACAGTTTTCAAGTATTTCTAGGATGCGAGCGTTGTATTTTCTAATAAGTTTTTCAATACCGCCCATCGCAAGAACTTTTTCGGTAGAAATTTTGAAAAGTGCAATTTCTTGGAATACAAGTTCTTCGTCGGTGTTGTAATATGCTTTGATAACGTCGATACGTTTGTCAATTTGCTTAACAACTTTTTCTATGGTGTCTTTGTCGGTGTTTACTGTGATAGTAAACTTGTGAATGCCTTTAAGGGCTGATGGAGACACAGAAAGTGTTTCAATGTTTATCTGACGTCTTGTGAAAACGATGGTTACTTGATTAAGCAAACCTGGGGTGTTTTCTGAGAATATGGTTACTGTATATAATTTCTTTTCCATAAGTTCTTTAAGTTTAGTTAATCAAGATATTTGTTACCGAACCTCCTGCTGGTATCATAGGGTAGATAAGTTCTTTCATATCTACGTTTACGATAAGTAGGAATGATTTGTCGTCTGCGAGCATTTCACTTATTGCTCCGTCTAGTTCTTCACGTTCGTTTACAAGGCGAGACTTAATGCCGTATGCACTTGCAATGGTGGTGAAGTCTGGGTTTACTAGTGGGGTAGATGAATAACGTTCGTTGTAGAACAATTCTTGCCATTGACGCACCATGCCAAGGAAGTTGTTGTTCATGATAATCATCTTAATGCCAATGTTTTCTTGCATAATGGTGCCAAGTTCTTGCATTGTCATTTGGAAACCACCATCGCCACAGAATAGGCAAACAGTGCGTTCTGGAGCAGCGATTTTTGCACCGATAGCTGCAGGAATACCAAATCCCATTGTGCCAGCACCGCCAGAGGTTACTACACTGCGTTTTTCTGTAAATTGGAAATATCTAATGGCTGCCATTTGGTTTTGACCAACGTCTGTAACAAGGATTGCTTTACGGTTTGTAGCATCAGAAATTTTTCTTACCACTTCGCCCATTTTAATAGGACCTTCGGTAGGATAAACTTCTTTGTTTATAACGCTATCAAATTCTTTTTTGTCGTATTCGTCGAACGATGCAATCCATTCTTTGTGTTCGTTTTTGTTTAGCAGTTTGGTTACAGCAGGAAGAGTTTCTTTTACGTTGCCCAAAATAGCCACGTCTGCTTTCACGTTTTTATTTATTTCTGCTGGGTCTATGTCGAAGTGGATTACTTTTGCTTGTTTTGCGTATGTGTTTAGGTCGCCTGTGATACGGTCGTCGAAACGCATACCTACGGCAATGAGTACGTCACACTCATTGGTCTTGATGTTCGGGCCAAGGTTGCCGTGCATACCTAGCATACCTTTATTTAATGGATGGTCGGAAGGAATAGCCGAAAGACCGAGTAGTGTACGCCCACATGGTATATCTGCCTTTTCCAAGAAAGTGCGAAGTTCTTCTTGAGCATTACCCAACTCCACTCCCTGTCCTACCAATACAAACGGACGCTCAGCCACATTAATAAGGTCAGCTGCATGTTGAAGTTCTACACGATCAGTATCAGGTATCGGATCGTAACTACGTATAAAGTCAAGAGTAACCGGTTCGTAATCTACCATCTCTGTCTGTGCATTCTTGGTAAAGTCAAGTACAACAGGACCTGGACGACCGCTCTTGGCAATATAAAAAGCACGTGCTACTGCCCAAGCCACATCATTAGCCGAACGAATCTGATAGCTCCATTTGCTAATCGGCTGAGTGACACCTACCAAATCGACTTCCTGAAAAGCATCAGTACCCAATAGCGAAGTCGGAGTCTGACCGGCAATGACCACAATCGGAGTACTATCAATCATGGCATCCGCCACACCGGTAATGGTATTGGTTGCGCCCGGACCACTCGTCACCAAGCAAACCCCTACTTCACCCGATGCACGGGCAAAACCTTGAGCTGCATGGGCTGCACCTTGTTCGTGAGCAACTAAAATATGTTGAATATCAGATTCTCCGAGGGCATCATAAAAAGGAAGAATAGCGCCACCGGGATAGCCAAAAACTGTAGAAACGCCTTCTTCAGCCAGGCATTTAACCATTACCTCTGCACCGGTCATTTGCATACACTACACCCCCACACTCTTCGTTCCGCTAGCCTGGGGCCATTCGTAACGAGATTTTTCTACACTCATATGTGTGTCGCCACGTTCCAGCGCCACAAGACCTGTTTGAACCATTTCCAAAACGCCATAGGGGCGCATTACTTCTACAAAAGCGTTCAATTTATCATTAACACCAGTTGCAACAAAGGTTAAGGAATCGCCGGTAACGTCTACTGCGTGAGCACGGAACACGTCTGCCAAACGGAGCAGTTCCAAACGTTTATCACCAGCGTGAACTTTAACCATAACCATACTACGTTTTGCACTTGCATGAGGCGGAAGGACTTTGACGGATTCTACCTCCACCAATTTTTCCAGTTGTTTGCAAACTTGGACCATAGTTAGTTCATCAGCCTTCATAGTTACGGTCATTCTGGAAA
>ERZ808048.237-NODE-237-length-11649-cov-2.485482_pt1 | contig 11649 bp, 9 predicted proteins | sample MGYA00380197_ERZ808048 | MGnify/ENA primary metagenome ERZ808048 (study PRJEB31490, sample SAMN06133377) | cow dung metagenome | isolation source: M1 | host: cow | place: China: Chengdu | collected 2015-05 ... | reverse complement strand
CTGAAATCTGCATTCTCCTTTCTTTTTGAAATTCATTGAGCGTACTTGACAAAGATCGAATAATTTACCGCGCTCTACCATAAAAGTTTACCTCCATTTATGATATTACATGCGTTAAATACTCGCTCTTTTTCCTCGGGAGTTGCTTTGGGAGGATTTTTGATAAGACGCTCTAAGCGTCTGGCTGCTTTGCCATAAACTGGCTGTGTGCCTTCAAAATAAGGCTCTTGACTTTTCTTCATAATTTAAAAATTTTTTAGCGTTAATTTTTACATTTGGTTCAAATTTATTCTTAAGATTAAGATGCTTAATTATGGTTTCCTTACCATAAAATCTTATTATTTCTTTTATCTCCTGTTCGTTGCCACGAGCAAACACTCTCTGGATTACATACTTTTTATGTTTCACCCAATCTATATTTTCTATTTTGGTATCCCAAAACAAAACTTTAGAAAATATTTCTAAATTAGGTTTCTTAAAAGAATTCTTTTTTAACAAGTTTATATCATAATACACTTGCATACACATAAGTAGTCCTTCCGACAAACCAAATTCTTTCTCTATCTTCATTGATAAAGTTGTATTCATAGCTCTACGTCCAAGTATAATTGCACTCAAAGTTTGAGGATGCTCATTAACTAATAATGAGAAATCCTTTTTCTTGATACTGTTTTTCTTTAACAAATGACCAACGAGTATACCTGGGTGAATACCTTTTAATTTGTCTAGTTCTAATTTCATACCACAAAACTAAACAATTTTGTTTAGTTTTACAAGGAATTATCTATATTATTTTACCTCTAATAATTTTTTCTTGCAGATTCCTATCATTAAGTATGGCGATTCTATATTATTCTTCTTTGGTTTCTTGTTCTTTTTGAAGTTTTGCCCACATTTTTGCCCATTCACGCCTTTCTTTATGAATATCTCTCGTAAAAGGAAGGTGGTCGTATGTAAGCAAATCAATATCTGAAGTAAAATATCTCACCAGTGCGTAATATATACTCGCACCCAAGAGAGCCGCTATAGAATAAAACCACAAATCTGAAATAGTTTCAGCGCCACAAAAAGCAACCACATCTGCAAATAGCAAACCTATTACCACAACAGACAGCGCAATAACAATAAGTGGAACGTAATGAGACGCATACACGAAGCATGTTTCAAGGGCGATTTTCCTTTCTCTTTTACTACGATTTTTTTCAAGGTATTCCATGTACCTTGTGTAAGTGTCTTTTTCTTTTTTCATATTGTTATATTGTTTAAAATTACCTATAATATAGAAATGTGTCGCCGTTTTTTTAAAATTAACTGCACAAAATAACACAAAAATAGGTTGAAAACCATAGCCCTTTTTGGCTCTTAGGGAATTTGCTTTTCTGCATAAAATTTTGTATAATTGTAAAATTGAAATTTACCGATACTATGAAATACCTTTTTACATTAATTTGTTTGGGCATGAGTTTTTGGGCGAGTGCCAATAATATGATAAACAACCACTCGTTTGAGCAAGGCGAGGCGTACTGGGCTACTTGGGGCAATGCCGTTGACAACAGCAAGGCGCACAGCGGAAGCAGATCGCTCCATAGCAAAGGACGTGGTTTTTGCACATTGGTGGCCAATTACACTTCTACCCTTTCGGTAAAGAAGAATACCTACTACCAATACAGCGGATATATTTTTAGAGCAGACGATAGTTCGTGGGCATACATTGATATGAACGATGCCCCTGGCGAACTTCAACTGCGCAGCACCGAATACGGCAAATGGGAATACGTAAGTGGTATTTGGAATAGCGGAAACAACACTTCGGTGCAGATTAGGGCTGTGGTAGAACGAAATTGGACCAATCCAGGCAGTGGAGTTACGGGCGATATTTGGTTCGACGACATCACATTTTCTCCCTTGCAAGCCGACGCCTACAGCGAAACAGATGCCGTTTTGAGCAACAAAGCCATTTATACTACACTGGAAAACAGCGACTTAAAACTACAAATAGGCATTGATAACAATAAGGTTTACCTCACAGCACTGCAAAACAAAGCCAATAACCAAAATTGGGTAAATGGGGCTACTCCTATCCCACTTTTGCCTAAAGTAAACAACCAAACAATTAGTTGGACTTATCAAGAGCAAACCGCAGAAGATGGGCATTTTATTGCCACTTTTGCCGCTGGCAATTACACGCTAAAATGGCATGCACAGCTACAAGAAAGTGGTCCATTGCATATTTGGCAAGAGTTGGTAAACAACAGTAATATCAACGCCACTATATCTGCACAAGATATGCAAGGCATTGATTTCCAAGTAAATACACCAAACAAAACTACTCTTTGGCGGTTTAATCGTTCGCGTTTCAACAATGGTTTGGACGGCAATTTTACCACAGGTGTGCTTAAACAAGCTATTGGCACATCGTTTTATCAGCTCTCACAAATAGAAAACTCGTGGCTGGTATCTACGGGCGAGTTGCCTTTGGTAGTGTTGGAGGTAGGGACCGAAGGGGTTGGGACCGAAGGCCTATACCTTGCCCACGATTGGAACTTTGGACTAATGGAAGTGCAAACCCAAAGCAACGCCAAACGCATTAGATTGCGTGCCAACTTAGGGTTATCGACCGAAGAAATTACTTGCGAGAAAAAGACCAATTGGCATTTACCTGGCGTATTTATTGGACTTTACGCAGGCAGTACAGACGATGGTTGCAACCAACTTAAACAATGGTTTTGGCAACATCATGCCCCTGCTTCGCTAAGAGAAAACGCCAACGAACCGCTTATTGAAATACATTACAACGCTTTTAGTGAAAACGACTTTAGATATTACCTAAACCGCTACAACCTACCTGATTTGGGCGTTGGACTAATAAAAATGGACTACTGGTGGACTGTGCCAACAACGGGAGCTGATGCCAACAGTGGTTTTGACCCTGTATTAGAAACACAATGGAACCCTTACGCAGGCAAATGGCCAAGCGGCATGACTTTTGGCACACTTACCAAAGCCAAATACCCTACGATTAAAAATTCACTTTACATGTGCGACACATATTTGGGGCAAGACATTGCCAAAAAAGAAGCACAGCAGGCACAGATAAATGCGCTGGCACATCGCATTGAAAATTGGAAGATAGATTATTGGCGAAGCGATTTCGACCTTGAAAAAGCAAACTCATACGCATCGCACCAAGGACTTTTAAACATTTTAGATGCCCTTATTGCCCGTTATCCACAGTTTAGATACGAACATTGCAGCGCAGGTGGTTCGCTAAAAGACTTTACCACCCTACGCCGTATGACGTTTATGACCATGGAAGACTCGGGCGGTCCGCTCAACCACCGCATGGCGTTTTACAGCAATAGTTACATGATAAATCCTGTGCAACTCAAATTTGATGTAGGCTACGATTGGACTTCTGCACAAGATGCTGGCAACATAAACAGCAACCCAGAAAGCTGGGCAAAATACGTGCTTAGAAGCAGTATGATGGGTGCCATGATGGCTTGTGCAGTGGGCAGAGATATGAGTACGATAGAATTTAATCAGGCAAAAATTCATTGGAAACTATACAACGAAAAGCAACGTGCCATACTGCGCGGAGGCAATGTTTACCATATTTTACCTATGCCTGACGGCAAACATTGGGACGGTATGCAGTTTTACAATCCAGAAACTAAAAAAGGTTCTGTTTTCTTGTTTTCTCACCTAAACGGTGGCGGTACCGACGGCAGTAGCAAGCGAATTTACTTGCAAGGATTGGAAGAAAATGCCAACTACAAAATTACTTTCCAAGACCGCACCAAACTTTCTTGCACCAAATCGGGCAAAGAACTGATGAACGATGGTTTGCTAGTTAGTGGTATGACCAAACATTTTGACACCGACATTATTTGGATAGAAAAACTAAGCAGCACCGATATAAAAGAAAATACAGAAACTACCTACAGCATCTACCCAAACCCTACTCGCATAGGTGAAAATGCCACCTTGCAAGGCATAAACGAAGAAGACGAATGGACTCTTTACGACATACAAGGCAGATGCCTACAAAAAAACAGCGGTAGTGCCACCGAGGCGCCTACCACTGCTGGTATATACTTTATTCAGTATAAAAATCAAGTGATTAAATGGGTGGTTGAGTAAAATCACCCAGTAATACTACTTACTCACACCCACTTGCACTATTTCTTTTAAATTAGGGCTGTTAAGCAATGCTTTAGCAGCCTTTTGTATGTCTTTGGCAGATGTTTTTTCAAGACGTTTTAGGTAAGTAGCACCGTTATCCTCGCCATACATTTGAATGGCTTGCAAACGTGTAGACCAATAATTGTTGCTTTTTTGCTCATCGGCAAATGTCTTTCTTTTGTGCTCTTTCACCTTTTGCAAATCTGCCTCACGAGGGCCATTTTTTGCAATATTTTCTAGTTCTGCATACACTATTGGAATCAACGCATCTACTTTTGCTGCATCTGTTGAGAACTGAATAGTTAAAGTTGCGTAAGATTTAGGTTCTTTATTTAAAGACACATTGGCAGACACCCCGTATGTACCGCCCTGCTCTTCACGCACTTTTTCGGTGTAAACCAAATCTAAAATATCTTCAAGCATAAAATACGCCAACTTATTAGCCGAAGATTTAACATCCACAAAATTGCGTATAAGTACCCAAGTAGCAGGCACTTGCATTTCTTTGTTGAAACGAACTGCGTCTTTCCCTTTTTGTTCCAATGGTTCTGCACGTTTCACTTTTTCGCGAGTTTTGTTTGCTGGAAGCGAAGCCACATATTTTTCCAAAAGTGGTTCCAATGTTGCTTCATCTATGCTACCCACAATGGTAAATTTGAAGTCAGCTGCATTGGCAAAACGTTCTTTAAATATCTCGATAGAACGTGCATAATCTAATGCTGGCAAATCTTCAATTTTTATCGTTGAAACTAGTTTATTGTCGCGATACAATTTATTTTCAATGGTATCAACAAAAGCTGTAAGTGGTCTATTATCACGGTCTTTGTTGTTGGCTATAAAACGTTCAACAAAAGAACGATAAGCAATAGAATCTTCCCTCACTGCTGTGAAATGTGCATACAACAATTGGAAAAGATAATCTACGTCTTTCTTTGAAGCGTAACCGCTAAGTACCTCATTGTAAGTACCTATAGAAGCATCAAGCGAAGTGCGTTTGTCCGACAAAAATTTCTCCAACTGCACTTTATTCATGGTGCCTATACCACCTTCTGCATACAGTTCGTCGGCAAAACGAGCGTTTACATAATCGGTAGAATCTAATAGTATTGCTCCTCCAAAACTTTTTGCAGAAAGCAAAATTTCATCGTCCTTGAAGTCGGTTTGTTTAAAATAAACTTCCACTCCATTTGATAGTTTATACTCAATGGCACCGTTTTTAATAGCACGTTTTTTAAGTATTTTTCCTTTTGCAGGTAGTTGTGAATCTAAAATAATTGCCTCAGGCAACTCAACATCTTCGTACGCCTTAATTTCCTTGTTTGGCAGAGCCTTCAATTCATTTTTTACAAACTCTTTTGTTGGTAGATTTTCAAGAGAAGAGCCTGCAAACCAAATAAATACGTTGTTTGTATTCCAAGAGTTAACCCAAGCATTCACATCGGCCACAGTAACTTGTGAAGCAATTTTTTTACTTATATTGAATGTGGTTTCATCTGAAGGCATAGCTTCATTATTCAAAAAATTATCAATGCAAGCACTTACAAAATAATCGTTTTTATGTTGGTCACGATGATTGTAAATCTGCTCAAGCAGAGCCAAATACGATTTTTCTGCTCGCTGCAATTCGGCTTCTGTAAAACCAAAGCGACGCATTCTTTCCACCTCTTCCATCAAACGAGTAAAAGCCACCTCAGCACCCGCATTAGACACTTGAGTACCAATTTCAAAGCATTTTTGTTTGCCCGAAAGCAAGAAATCACCATAATAAGCATTTGCCCCCACAAAAGGAGGTTCTGCCTCTTTCATCACATCCGAAAGTCTGTCTGAGAGCATTGATGACGCCAGTTCACGAATAAATGCCTGTTTTAGGCCCTCTTCTGTACTTTTTAGTGAATCTGGAATATCATCCACCTTTTGAGAATAAGTAAGGAGTGTAAATGGAGTTTCTGCATCGGCAGAAATCACGATGCAAGGTTCTTTATACTCAGACACAGGGAAATAAACACGCTCTGGAGCACCCTCTGGCACTTTTGCACTGGCAAACAGTTCTTTAATTTTCTCTTCGGTGCGTTTCACATCTATATCGCCAACCACCACAATACCTTGTAAATCTGGGCGATACCAAGTGTTATAATAACTACGAAGGGTGTCGTATGGGCAATTTCTCACCACATCCATATTGCCAATAGGCATACAATCGGCATACTTATCGCCTGCATAAATCACAGGCGCATTATCTTCTATCTGACGCAAAATTGGGTTGTTTCTTGTGCGCCACTCTTCCTCTATCACACCTCGTTCTTTATCAATAGCCTCGGCCTCAAGCAAAATGCCATCGGACCAGTCTCGAAGAATAAGCAAACAAGAATCTACAGTGCTAACGCGCTCTGTTGGCACATCGGTTATCATGTAAACTGTCTCATCCACAGAGGTATAAGCATTTAGGTTTGCCCCAAATTTCACACCAATGGTTTCAAGATAGTTGATAAGTGCTTTGTCTGGATAATGCTTGGTGCCGTTGAACGCCATGTGTTCCAAAAAGTGCGCCAAACCACGTTGCCCTTGCGTTTCCTGGATAGAACCCACCTTTTGCGCAATATGAAATGCTGCCCTATTTGGAATATAATCGTTATGACGGATGTAATAAGTTAACCCATTTGGCAACACACCTTTTACTGTTGCTGAGTCAGCAGGGATTTGAGTGTATGCGAAAGCGGTAATATAAGATATTAAAAAAGCTAATGCTAAAAATATTCGTTTCATGATAGTTATATGTTAAATGTTGCTGACCCTTCGACAGGCTCAGGGACCGCAACTTTTATATTTAATCACTTAATTTGTTTATAAAAAAACACTGCAGACACCAAAAACATTGCCGCTAAAACATAACTAGTGGTATCTGGCATTACCACACATAAATACACCGACGCTGCAAACGCCAAAATGCTCATTACAAGCACCACAATAAGAAGTTTTCTATGCATAATTTTAAATTTTAGTCTATATACACACAAAAATACATCTTTCATACCAAAAAACTGGTATTTAATAAGATTTTTTCACACTCCATTACCATTTTGGAGTGATGCCAAGGAAGAGTTGGAAGTTGATGCCTGGCATTGGGCGCGAAAGAACAGAAAGATATTCTTCGTTGAAGAGATTGTTTATATTAAACTTAATATTGATATCAGACCACGAAAATTTAAGAAGTTTTTCTATGGTGATATTGCTCATAAAGTATTTTGGAAGTTGTCCAGAAAGGGAAATATCGTTGCTCGACATAGTATAGCGTTCGCTATAATAACTCCATTTATAAAGGAAAGAGAAAGTCTTGTATGTAATCTTTCCAGATACATTTGCCACGTATTCAGGTACGTATGGTAGCTGTTTGCCCACAGATTTGTCAGCAGGTGACATAGGGTCACCGTTGTTTATAGACGGAGTCCAAGAGAATGTTCCTTCAAGGTCTAAACGCCAATTTTTGCTTAGATAGAATGTATTGGCAGACTTAAGCTCCACACCATATGCGTGCACATCCTTAATATTTTTTGGAGAGAAGAAACCTTTGGTTGTAGGAAGCCAAATAATCCAATCTTTTACGTATGAATCAAACCATGTGGCACTACCCGAAATATTACAAATGCCCTCTTTTATGTAGTTAAAAGAAAGTCCGGCATCGTAGGTCCAACCACTCTCACGCTTCAAATCTGGATTACCTCCAGGGAGGAAATAAAGGTCGTTAAGTGTTGGGAATCTAAAGTTTCTAGACACAGATGCTTTGGCTGTTAAGTTTATCTTTGGCCAAAGAACACAATCTACAAAGAATGCTGGAATAATAGGCGAAAATTCTTCTCCATACATTTCGTCTCGCAGCACAATAGACATACCAAAGCGGTCTATTGGTTGCCATTTGGCTGAAATAGCACCAGATAGTTCTGTGCGAGCCTTTTTATAACCCACTATTGCCTTGCCACCATCTACCTTGATGATATTTTTGTCTCTACTTTCTACAAAGTGTTGATAGAAAGCAAGATTGGCTGTAAATAACCATTTATCACCTATAAAATATTCGGCATCAGCCTGAGCGTATGCGGTATTGATTTTGCTTCTAGATTCTGTCATGGAAGCCATTATGCCGTTGCCCACGTCGCGCTTATAATCGTATGCCATATAGGTGTTTACATAACCTGCTTTAGCTGCTAACTTAAAAGAATTTTTAATAAAGTCGTAAGACAAAACTCCACGAAATGTTCTCTCGCGTTGAGCATTTTCAAACTCAGTATCGGTGGCATAGTCGGTGGTAAGCATAGGTAGTTCTCTGTGAGACTGCAAATACCAAGCATTTAGGCCAAATTTATGCCCTGTTCCTGTGTTGTAATACACCTCTTGAAGTATATGAAAATCTTTGTACGCCCCGCTCTTATTCTCTTCAATTGGATAATATTGGTCTATGATATTCATATTTTCATCATAGATATTCTCCTTTTTGTCGTGGTTGCGGTAGGTAAAATTATTTGGAGAAGTAGAAAGCACAGCACGAGTGGATACTTGCCAATGTTTATCTCCGTATGTAAGACGAAGAAACTCGTCAAAACTATTAAACGAACCCATACCTTGCACATATTGAAGCCCAAAACCTTTTGCATTTGCAGGTTTTGTGCTCATTTTTACAGAACCACCTAGCCCGCCTCCTGTTTCATTTACAGAAGATGTACCATGCAAAAGCGAAGCATCATCTATAAAGTAAGACGGAATCATAGAAAAGTCTGTCATGCCGAGCATAGGGTTGTTCATACGCATACCATTCCAAGTAACCTGTGTATGCGATGGCGAAGTTCCACGAAAAGATACAGTAGAGAGAGTGGCACGGCCATAACTTTTTACAAAAAGTGAAGAGTGTTGCGTAAGCACATCTGCCATGCTTTGGGCAATATTTTCTTTGAGCATAGTGGAGTCGAAATTGGTTTTACTAGTACCAATTTCCTTGATAGAGCGTTTACCAAAAATGGTTACGCCACCTAGTTCAACGCCCTTGTTCAGCACAGAAGTAGTGTCGGCTTCATAGGCAAATACTCCAGCAAATGCCCAGAAAACAATAAATAATATGTATAATCTTTTATTTACTTCCATGCGAATGCTCCAGGAATAATTCCTGCATAAAATTCATCTATACTATCACCCACTGCAGAATATCTGTAGATTTTACCCATCTGAACATAGTCTATTGCATCTGCCACATACACGTCGCCATTGTATGGAGACACGGTTAGGCCATAATAAATAGTACCTTTTGTAGGTAAGAATGGTGTTACTGGTAACGACTCATCATTTACATTCATTCGCCAAATATCTTCATTTATCCAATAAATTTCTGTACCATCTCCATTTATCTGTATTTCTGAAGGGCTATCGCCAAAGGCAAAGTCGTAGCGTTGTTCCACCTGCATTTTTTCCGGGTTTATACGATAAAGAGCAGGTGCTTCATAGCCGTATGGAGATTCTTCGTAACCACCATCGGTCACAGTCCAAAGTTTTCCATTTGCATCTAGTGCCAACGAAGTTGGTTGAATGCCAATTGTAAGTTCATCTACTATTTGGTCGGTTTCGGTATCTATTTTTAGGATTCTATTTTGATATGACCAACAATTTACATACACATACTTGCCTTTTTGCACCATTTGCTCTGTAGAACCATTTTCCATAGTCATATTAGGGCAAGTAATGTGACCTATAATTTTATAAGTTTTTGGATTAACTATAAAAATACGATTGTCCCACAATTGTGTCACGTAAGCTTTTTCGTCGGAAATAAAATGAATGTATCGAGGCGATGTAAAGTTTACAATGCGACCAACTTCTTTGAGTGTTTTTGTATTAATTGCAAATACCACGTGCGAGTTGTTTACCACTATCCAAGCTACATCACCTCTCATGGTCATAGATTGTGCCACATCGCCGAGTTTCATGCCATTTGAACGTAGGAAAACTTCGTTTTCTGTGGTTTTGAGTAGTGGGTCGTAAAATGAAAGTGAAGCATTGCCATATTGAAAATTCCCCTCGTTTATCACAAATAAGCCTTCGGCAGGAAGACTAAAATCCTCCTGCAAGGCATATTCCCACTTCATACACGAAGAAAGAAGAATTAGTAATATCGCAATTAATTTGTGTTTCATTTAATATAAATCATACACTCCTAAAACCTCGGTTGACACCTCACCAAGCCATCCAGATTTGCTTTGCACACCTGTTTGAATTTTCACAAAATCGATGTATGGCAAGATAACCTCATTGCCATCTTTGTCTATAGCATTAGAAATACAGAATTTATTATCCTTTGACGTATTATTCACTCTGTCTGTTGCGCTATAATTGTCTGCATAACCCCAACCATGTGCAGGCAGTACCCAAGAAGAACCCTTGCCAGATTGGTCATAGTTTTTAGCCTCAAGTCGTATTCCTTTAAGGGTGTAAGTATCTGTTTCCACCCAAAGAGGATAATAATAGTCTTGGTCGTGATATGCTTTAAGATAATCAATTTCACCGCTACCACCTTGGTTATCGGTCCATTTTACAGGAGCCCCAGCCTCTGTTGGTCTATAGTATGTTACTTCATAGTCTCTGATAGTAGTTGCAGCATCGGTATCAGAACCAGCTAGTTCATACCAAGTATCATTTGGCAAGCCATCACCATTAGAGTCTTTCATTACATACACAATGCCTGGTTCAGAAGAATTCTTAAAAGAATTTCCCTTCACAGCAAAATCATAACCTCCAGTATTCTTAATACTATGGTCAAAGCCTACCACTATATAACCTCCAAATGCACCAAGAGATACAAAAGTACCCTTATTAAGGCGACCTAAAGCATAGTCATTGGCAGACGCTTGAGTTGTTTGAGTACCATCAAAACCACCAGTTTTTAGCTCGTTTATAAACTGACCAGGTGCAGGCATATACTCATAAACAATATTACAGTTTACATTAGATGATTCTGTTTTAGGTCTATAACCAACTACAGGTTTGTCAGAAGGTTCTGTAGGACTCGATGGTCCTACAGGCACTTCTTTATCTTCTTCACCCGGACCGTCAGGGATTTCGCCATCATAGTTACATCCCACTAGCCCTAAAAATAAAATCACTAATAAAAGGTTTAATAATTTAGAATTCAACTTCAACATTGTCAAATGCAAAATAAAAAGGTGTACAATACCAAGGACCTTGATCTGATACTTGTGCTTCTTCCATATGGAATGCTACTTCGGTTACTTCGCCAAGAGCTGATAAATCAAAATATGTCCAGTCTAGTGCCCAAGTTTGATAATCATTTCCATCTGCTAACAAGATTTCTACAGTACTTGTTGTGCCATCTGCTTTTTTACCTGTAGCAACTAATTTTAAATAATCATCATCATCAAATGCTTCAGAAAATCCACTACCATTTACCATACAAAATAATGTAACAGC
>ERZ808048.236-NODE-236-length-11725-cov-13.344265_pt1 | contig 11725 bp, 12 predicted proteins | sample MGYA00380197_ERZ808048 | MGnify/ENA primary metagenome ERZ808048 (study PRJEB31490, sample SAMN06133377) | cow dung metagenome | isolation source: M1 | host: cow | place: China: Chengdu | collected 2015-05 ... | reverse complement strand
TTCATAGCATCAATAGCAGGCGAGCCCTGATACATACCCGCCTTGCGAACACTACCCGCAACACCCGTTTGTGCACCCAAGACACAGTTGTCCGCCACTTCAATATGACCTGCCACACCCACTTGACCAGCCAAGATACAATGACCGCCGATCTTCGTCGACCCCGCAATACCTACCTGCGAGCAAAGGAAAGTACTTTCGCCAACCTCCACATTATGTGCCACTTGCACGAGGTTATCAATCTTCGCATTGCGGCGAATAACAGTAGATCCCATCATAGCACGATCAACGGTGGTATTGGCACCAATTTCCACATCGTCCTCAATCACCACATTGCCGATCTGAGGGAGTTTTTGGTTCACACCTTTCGCATCGGGTTCAAAGCCAAAACCATCGCTACCAACAACCACGCCCGCGTGCAAGATACAGTCTTGACCCACCACGCAGTTGTAATAGATTTTTACACCTGAATATAATATCGTATTATCGCCAATACGCACATTATCACCCACATACGCATGCGGATAGATTTGCACGCCCTTGCCGAGTTGGACATTCTTACCGATATAGGCAAAGGCACCGATATAAGCATCTTCTGGAATTTCAACTCCCTCACTTATAAAACAAGGTTGCTCCACTCCTTGTTTAGCAGGGTTCATAGCTTTAGCCACGAGTGCGAGTAATTGACCCATAGCAGCGCGGGCATTCTCCACGCGAATAATAGTGGCATTGGTTTCGCCATCAAAAGCGATGGAATCGGTCATAAGTACCACACTGGCACCTGTTTTGGGGAGGTGAGGAAGATACTTCGCATCGCAGAGGAAAGTGAGTTGTCCCTCTTTAGCGCTCTCAATAGCGCCTACATCCCATACTTGGCGATTCGCATCACCTGTGATTTTACCGCCAAGCAACATGGCTATTTGTTGTGCAGAAAATTTCATAATTCACTATTTTCAGTTTTCACCTTTCAGTTTTCAGTTTAAATAAGTAGCGTTTTTGTGGTTTATATGTCAATGTCTCCATATTGAGCATATCGGATGCATTAGCGATGTCGCGCACCGAGCCATCCTTAAAGAGAATACCGATGGCTTCGCCATTCTCACTATACGTATTAGAGGTAGAGACATGTTCTACGAAGAAGTATTCCGCCTCAGCCTTGCTCACACCAAAACGCGCTACATACTCATTGCGCAAAGCCTCGCACTCCTCTTCAGTAAGCGATGATTCCAACAATTGTCCCTTAAACAATTGGCGATTAGCAAAACACTCGCACAACACACTCAGCACCTTATCCCCGCTATTGGTCCATATCTTAATTGCCGACAACAAGTCTGAATCATCCAATGCGGCGTACCAATAGAGTAATTCGGAATTGTGAGTTAAGAATTTTGAATTTTCTCCCGCAGCACCATTTAAGAAATATCTCAACGCTGGAGACGCAAATAATTCTACCCCACTATTAACCAATTGCTTAGCACGAGTGAGAATTTTGATAAGCAGTTGCTCGGCAGCCACACTAGTATGATGGAGATAGACTTGCCAATACATCAATCGGCGCGCTACGAGGAACTTTTCTACCGAGTAAATACCTTTGGCTTCCACTACCAAATGCCCATCTTTTACGTTCATCATCTTGAGTATGCGTGCGCTTGCCACACTACCTTCGGTCACTCCGCAGAAAAATGAATCGCGGCAGAGATAGTCAAGGCGATCCACATCCAATTGCGAAGAGATGAGCTGATGAAGGAAATGCTTCTCGTATTCATCCTTGAAAATACGGATAGCCAAATTCATGATAGCCGATGCTTCTGCTCGCTCTTTAGGTAATGCGATTTGGCTAGAAGAAAACCAATCTCGAATCTCGTACATCATCATCAAACTAATATCCTCGTGGCTCATGCCATTAGACAACATGCCTGCTTCCTCAAAAACGTGTGAAAAAGGCCCATGCCCAACATCGTGAAGAAGGATGGCTGCCATAGCTGCGGTGGCTTCTTGCTCTGTAATCTCTACACCTTTCTCACAGAGCGAGGCAAGAGCTTCGTGCATAAGGTGCATAGCTCCCAACGAATGCAAGAACCGACTATGCATAGCCCCTGGATAGACAAAGAAACTCAATCCCAATTGACGAATGCGATTGAGTCGCTGTACATAAGGATGTTGCAGGATCTGGAAAAGCACACCATCGGGGATGCTGAGAAATCCAAATACAGGGTCATTGATGATTTTGCGCGTCTTTGTCATAGATTTATTCTATAGATGAGTTTGCTAAATAATGTGCAAAGGTACGGAAAAAATCACATGCATGCAAATTTATTGGTAAAAAAGTTTGCAGATACTTGCGTATGTCTGTTTTTTTTTGTAACTTTGCACCGAAAATCATGTATATCGCAATTTCAGGAAATATTGGTGCAGGAAAGACAACATTGACGAAGATGTTGGCCAAGTATTATGGATGGGAACCTCGCTTTGAATCGGTGAGTTTCAATCCATACCTAGAGGATTATTATACCGATATTGAACGTTGGTCATTTGCAGTAGAGACGTATTTTTTGAAAGAGCGCTTCAAAGACATGCTCCGTATCAATGAGGTAGGCCACACGGTGGTGCAGGATCGAAGTATCTTTGAGGGAGTGTATGTGTTTGTGACCAATAATTATAAGCGCGGCGACTTGTCTGAGCGCGATTACCAGACATACATGGAGTTGTTTGAGCACATGAAGCGCTTGATGAAGTTGCCCGACCTGATGATCTACCTGCGAAAATCAGTGCCATCGCTGATAGCACAAATCCAGAAGCGAGGCAGAGATTATGAGAAGACGATGCAGTTGGATTATCTACGTGATTTGAATGAGCGATACGAAGACTTTATCTTCAATCAATACGAAGGCCGAGTGCTGGTGATAGAGAGCGACGGATTGGATTTTGAGAGCAATCCAGAGGATTTTCGCAAGATAGTGAATAAGATTGATGCGGAGTTGTTTGGATTGTTCTCGGCAGAGAACTTTGGCTAATTAGACATATCGGTCTAATTGGTCTCATTGGACTAATTTGGTAAATAAAGAGTGAGATTATGCATATAGCAGTAGCAGGAAATATTGGTTGCGGCAAGACGACGCTGACCAACATGCTCGCCAAACATTATGGTTGGGAGCCACGATTTGAGAGTGTGGAGTTTAATCCGTACCTCGAGGACTTCTATGCGGATATGAGCCGCTGGTCATTCAACTTGCAAGTGTATTTCTTGAACAAACGCTTCAAGGATGTGGTGGACATCTCCAAAGAGGATAAATACATCATCCAAGATCGCACCATCTATGAGGATGCGCGTATCTTTGCGCCCAACCTGCACCGTCAAGGGTATATGTCCGACCGCGACTTTGACAACTACCGCGACTTGTTCGACCTAATGATGTCGCTGGTGAAGATGCCAGACCTTATGATTTATATTCGCAGCACTATCCCAAACTTGGTTGCACAAATTCAAAAACGCGGCCGCGCGTACGAGGCTAGCATGCGTATCGACTATTTACAAGGTCTGAATGAGCTATACGAGAACTGGATTGCAGATTACAAGGGTAAGTTACTTATTGTAGATGGCGATACAATAAAATTTGGCAACAATCCCGAAGACTTCCGCCACATCACAGATAGGATAGATGCAGAATTGTTCGGTTTGTTCCCATTTGAGGGAAGTGCTGAGCACGGCAAAGAAATAAAATAGCCCACCACCTAAGCCTCCCCTCCAAGGGGAGGTTTGTGTATATGATAAGGAGATTTTTGGATTATATTGCGATAGAAAAACGCTACTCGCCACGCACCGTGAAAGAGTACGGGGATGATCTGCGAGCATGGTGCGAGTTTCTAGGATGGACAATAGAGGAGTTTGATCCAAAAGAGCTGGATGCGGGGGATGTAAAGGAGTGGATGATGCATATGTTGGACGCGGGACAGTCGCCACGCAGTGTCAAGAGACGATTGTCGGCCGTGAAGAGTTTATACCGATTTTTGCTCGGATTGGGACTCGTAAAGGTGAATATCACGCAGACAGTGATTGTACCCAAAGCCGATAAGCCACTACCTATCTTCTTCCGAGAGAGCGAAATGGAGGCGTTCAAGGAGCAAAACAAGGTGCCTAATTACGAAGAGGGGATGGACAAAGAGGATTGGCTGGAGGCAATGCGAGATTATCTATTAGTAGAAATACTCTACCAAACAGGTATGCGCCGAGCAGAGTTGGCAGCATTAGAGGATAGAGACGTGGATGTACCTGGAAGAAAAATTAGGGTGTTTGGAAAGCGCAGAAAAGAGCGGATCGTACCGATTGGTGAGCAGCTGGCAAAACTAATAGAAGATTATTTGCTAGTAAAACAAGAGGTATTGGAAAGAAACAATAACATTGGCACGTTTCTTGTACGAAAAAAAAGAAATGGCGAATGGGTACCCTTTGGAGCCGCAGGAATATATAATATAGTTCGCGCGCGTATGGGAGATGTAAGTACGCTAAAGAAACATTCTCCACACGTATTGAGGCATACCTTTGCGACAACAATGTTGAATAACGGGGCAGACATACGCACCATACAAACCCTATTAGGACATTCTAGTTTAGAGGCAACACAAGTATATACCCACACAACCTTCGAACAGGTGAAGCAAGCATATGATGCAGCGCACCCGAGAAGAAAGAAGAAAGAATAGGGTGTTTGAGGCAGTGGTTGGTGGATAACTCCTAAACTTCTGAACCCCTAAACATCTAAACTAAATAATATCAACTTAACCAATTAAAAAAGGAGGACTTATGAAACTGAACGTAAAAGCCGTGAACTTCGAGATTGCAGAACGCCTCGAGAAACACATTGCAAAAAAGACAAAACGCTATGAGAAGTTACTTCCAGAGTCCGCAGAGATGGAGATTCAAATGACAGTGGTGAAGCCCGAAACGAATCTTAACAAGGAAACGCACGTGCGCGTAGTGGGATTCGGCGCCGAGTTGTTTGCACAAAAAGTGTGCGATACGTTTGAGGAGGGAATAGACGATTGCTTGGAGGCAATTGAGAAACAATTGGAAAAACGTAAAGATAAATAAAAATAGATTGAATTTTCATGTGAGAGGGGCGCATTTGCCCCTCTTTTTGTAAAAAAACACAGAAAAATAGCATTTTTTTTGTAAAATATTTTGTCAGTTGAAAAAAAAGCACTACCTTTGCACCGCTTTTCCGCCGACGTGTAAAAAGGCGTGGCAAAAAAGCGCTGCATGACCCGCCTCTTTAGCTCAGTTGGCCAGAGCACGTGATTTGTAATCTCGGGGTCGTTGGTTCGAATCCGACAAGAGGCTCCAAAACGGACATTGAAATAAATATTGGGAGTATTCCAGAGCGGCCAAATGGGGCAGACTGTAAATCTGCTGGTTTTCACCTTCGGTGGTTCGAATCCATCTGCTCCCACAAAACTAACCGTCGCGGAAGTCGTGGTTAATTCGCGGAAATAGCTCAGTCGATAGAGCACTAGCCTTCCAAGCTGGGGGTCGCGGGTTTGAGCCCCGTTTTCCGCTCGATTTTTATTTATACGCTCGTATTTTTCGAGTAGTAGCGAACAAAGTTCGTGTTGCTGATGTAGCTCAGTGGTAGAGCGCATCCTTGGTAAGGATGAGGTCGCGGGTTCAACTCCCGCCATTAGCTCAAAACACATAATACCGTGAGGTACTTCCGAAAGATGGGAGTATTGCGGTGTGTAAAGAAAAGAAATTGTAAAATACATTAGTATTAACGTTAATAACTAAAAAATTATTCTAGAATTATGGCAAAAGAAAAATTTGACCGTTCGAAACCACACGTGAACATTGGTACAATTGGTCACGTTGATCACGGTAAAACTACTTTGACCGCTGCTATTACAACTGTATTGGCTTCTCGTGGTCTTTCTGAGCTCCGTTCATTCGACTCTATCGACAATGCTCCAGAGGAGAAAGAGCGTGGTATTACTATCAACACTGCACACGTTGAGTATCAAACTGCTAACCGTCACTACGCTCACGTTGACTGCCCTGGTCACGCTGACTACGTAAAGAACATGGTTACTGGTGCTGCTCAAATGGACGGCGCTATCATCGTAGTAGCTGCTACTGATGGTCCTATGCCTCAAACACGTGAGCACATCCTTTTGGCTCGTCAGGTGAACGTTCCATCATTGGTTGTATTTATGAACAAGTGCGACCTTGTTGATGACGCTGAGATGTTGGATCTCGTTGAGATGGAGATGCGTGAGCTTCTTTCATTCTATGAGTTCGACGGCGACAATACTCCTATCATCCGTGGTTCTGCTCTTGGTGCGTTGAACGCAGTTCCAGAGTGGGAGGATAAAGTTATGGAGTTGATGGAAGCTTGCGACACATGGATCCAATTGCCTCCACGTGCTGTTGACAAACCATTCTTGATGCCAGTTGAGGACGTATTCTCAATTACTGGTCGTGGTACTGTAGCAACAGGTCGTATCGAGACAGGTATCGTGAAAGTTGGTGATGAGATCCAATTGATCGGTCTTGGTGCAGAGGGCAAGAAGTCAGTTGTAACTGGTGTTGAGATGTTCCGTAAGTTGCTCGACCAAGGTGAGGCTGGTGATAACGTAGGTTTGCTCCTCCGTGGTATCGACAAAGACGAGGTTCGTCGTGGTATGGTAATCACCCACCCAGGTGTTGTTAAACCATATAGCGAGTTCAAGGCTTCTGTTTATATCTTGAAGAAAGAGGAAGGTGGCCGTCACACTCCATTCCACAACCACTATCGTCCACAATTCTACATCCGTACTATGGACGTAACTGGCGAGATCACTTTGCCAGAGGGTACTGAGATGGTTATGCCAGGTGACAACTTGGAGATCACCGTTAAGTTGATCTACCCAGTTGCTTGCTCTGAGGGTCTTCGTTTCGCTATCCGCGAGGGTGGTCGTACCGTAGGTTCTGGTCAGATTACTGGTTTGATTGACTAATTCTAAGAGTCAACAATAAAAAAGATTGCCGAAGTTTCGGCTTCGGCAATCAATTTACGGAAGTCTTCTAATGGTAAGAAAGCGGTCTCCAAAACCGTCAATGTGGGTTCGATTCCTGCCTTCCGTGCTGTTACATGACATAGCTTCCATCTGACTTCAGCACTTGCTGAGGCCAGATGTTTGGCGCAAAATAAGTACAATAGAAAAAACAACTACTAATATGAAGTTTGTAGAGAACCTAAAAGAGTCTTACACGGAGTTGGTTCACAAGGTGAGCTGGCCTACGAGTAAGGAGTTGTCCAAGAGTGCAGTGCTGGTGTTGATTGCTTCCATAATACTAGCGCTCATAGTATGGCTCATGGATTTTTGCTTTGAGTCAATCATGACATTTGTTTACGGCTTGTTCTAATTTATTTAAAAGAGTAAGTGAATATGGCTGAGAACAATTACAAGTGGTATGTGCTCCGTGCAATAAGTGGTAAGGAGAACAAGGTGAAAGAGTATATCGAAGGCGCCTTGGTCACTTCTACTTTGTTCAAGGAGTATGTGTCGCAAGTCTTGATTCCTACTGAGAAAGTGGTGGCATTGCGTGGAAACAAACGCGTGATTAAAGAGCGCAATATGCTTCCAGGCTATGTGTTGGTGGAGTGTAACTTGACCGACGAATGCTATCCATTGTTGCGTAACATCCCTAATGTGTTGGGTTTCTTGAGTGACGGTAAGTCAAGCACCAAACCAAAACCTGTTCCACAATCCGAGGTAAATCGCCTGGTTGGTGAAGTGGACGAGGCTGCTATTGAGGCAGTATTGGATGAGACATACTTGGTAGGCGAACATGTTAAGGTGACCGATGGTCCTTTCAATGGTTTTGAAGGTGTGATCAATGAGGTTGCTGCTGACAAACGTAAACTCAAAGTGGTTGTTACAATCTTCGATCGTCAAACTCCATTGGAGTTGGGTTACGATCAAGTAGCAAAGGAGTAGGAGGCACTGTTACGGGCCGTTGTACTACTCGATAGTTTCTAAAATAACAAACTATTAACAAAGTAAAACAAACAAAAGAATTATGGCTAAAGAAATTGCTGGATTTATTAAGCTCCAGATCAAGGGTGGCGCTGCTAACCCATCACCTCCAGTAGGCCCTGCGTTGGGTTCTAAGGGTGTGAACATCATGGAGTTTTGTAAACAATTCAATGCCAGAACGCAGGAAAAAGCAGGTAAAGTATTGCCTGTTGTAATCACTGTTTACGCTGACAAAACTTTCGACTTTATTGTTAAAACTCCTCCTGTAGCAGTACAATTGAAGGAGGCTGCTAAGATTAAGGCAGGTTCTAACCAACCTAACCGTAATAAAGTGGCTACCATCACTGAGGAGCAAGTAGTTGCTATCGCTACCGACAAGATGGTCGATTTGAACTGCTTTACCGTAGAAAGCGCCATCTCAATGGTGAAAGGTACAGCACGTAGTATGGGTATTACCGTTAAATAATTAAACTTCAATCACTATTATGGCAAAATTGACAAAAAATCAAAAGCTTGCTGCTGAGAAGATTGAAGCAGGTAAGCTCTACACAGTAGCTGAGGCTGCTGCGCTTGTGAAAGAAATCACAACTACTAAGTTCGATGCTAGCGTTGACATCGACGTACGTCTTGGTGTGGACCCACGTAAGGCAAACCAAATGGTTCGTGGCGTGGTAAGCTTGCCAAACGGTACAGGTAAAGAGGTTCGCGTTCTTGCATTGTGTACTCCCGACCAAGAAGCAGCTGCAAAAGAGGCAGGTGCTGATTATGTAGGTTTGGATGAGTATATCGAGAAGATCAAAGGCGGTTGGACAGACATCGACGTGATTATCACTCAACCACAAATCATGGGTAAGATTGGTGCTCTCGGTCGCGTACTCGGTCCTCGCGGTCTTATGCCTAACCCAAAATCAGGTACAGTAACTATGGATGTTGCTAAAGCTGTAAAAGAGGTTAAGCAAGGTAAGATTGACTTCAAGGTGGATAAATTTGGTATTGTACACACCTCAATCGGTAAAGTAAGCTTTACTCCAGAGGCTATTGCACAAAACGCAAATGAGTTTATCCAAACACTCATCAAGTTGAAACCTGCAGTAAGCAAAGGTACTTATATCAAGAGTATTTATCTTTCCAGTACAATGAGTCAAGGTATTAAGGTTGACCCAAAATCAGCTGAGTAATTTTAAAAACAAAAGAGAATTATGAAGAAGGAAGATAAAACCGCGATTATTGCCCAACTTGGCGAGCAACTCGAGCAATACTCTCATTTCTATATCACCAACATCGAAGGTTTGAACGCAGAGAAGACTAGCGCATTGCGTCGCGAGTGCTTCAAGCAAGACGTTAAGTTGTTGGTGGCTAAGAATACTTTGCTCCAAAAGGCTCTCGAGGCTAAGGGTATCGACGAAGCAATCTTTGCTGCGTTGAAAGGTAACACCGCCTTGATGCTCTCTAACACTGGTAACGCTCCTGCAAAATTGATCAAGGAGTTCACCAAGAAAGAGAAAAACAAAGAAGAGGCTAAGCCACAATTGAAGGCTGCTTACGTAGAGGAAACAGTTTACGTAGGTGCTCAAAACTTGGAGTTCCTCTCTACTATCAAGTCGAAGAACGAGCTCATTGCAGACTTGGTTGCATTGCTCCAATCTCCTGCAAAGAACGTTGTGTCTGCACTCCAATCTGGAGGTACTACCATCCACGGCGTGTTGAAAACGCTGGGTGAGCGCGCTGAGTAATCAGCAAACAAACAACAATCGCCGCCCATAGGAATGCCTTAGGCTTGCCGAAGGATGGCACAAACTAATTAACATTAAAAAAATAACACTTTAAAATTATACAACAATGGCAGATTTGAAAGCTTTTGCTGAACAATTAGTAAACCTTACAGTTAAGGAAGTTAATGAACTCGCTCAAATTTTGAAAGAGGAGTATGGTATTGAACCTGCAGCTGCAGCTGTTGCAGTTGCTGCTGGCCCTGCAGCTGGTGCTGACGCTCCTGCAGCTGAGGAGAAAACATCTTTCGATGTAGTTCTCAAATCAGCTGGTGCTAACAAGCTCCAAGTAGTTAAGGCTGTTAAAGAGCAAACCGGTCTTGGTTTGAAGGAAGCTAAAGACATCGTAGATGCTGCTCCTGCAAACGTTAAGGAAGGTGTAGACAAAGCTACTGCTGAGGCTCTCAAGAAAGCTCTTGAAGAGGTAGGTGCAGAGGTAGAGTTGAAGTAATAATACCCCTCCTAATAATGCTAGGTTTAGACCCTGAAAAGGGGTCTAAACCTTTTTCTCTGAATAGGAAATAATGTTGAAAAAAAGTTAAAGTCTGATAAATTTTGAGCGGTTATTGTTAAAAGTTTATAAACTACAAAACCATTTATTTAGATTTAAATAGTTTATTATCAGACGATTATAATTTTTGAAACATATTAAAACCATAAAATTAAATGGCAAATCAAAAACAAACCCAGCGAATCAATTTCTCGGCAATGCAAAAGCAGATGCCTTATCCTGATTTTCTGGAAATTCAATTGAAATCCTTCCATGATTTCTTCCAAATGGATTCTACTCCAGAGGTACGTCATACGGAAGGTTTGTTTAAGGTTTTCTCGGAGAACTTCCCAATTCAAGACACGAGAAACAACTTCACGTTGGAGTTCTTGGATTATCACATTGACCCTCCTCGCTATTCAATTGAGGAGTGCTTGCTCCGTGGATTGACCTATAGTGTGCCTTTGAAGGCAAAATTGTTCTTGACCTGTACTGATCCTGATCACGAGGATTTTGAGCCAGTTCTTCAAGAGGTGTTCTTGGGTAATATCCCATACATGACCCCAAAGGGAACTTTCGTGATCAATGGTGCAGAGCGTGTCATTGTTAGTCAGTTGCACCGTTCACCAGGTGTGTTCTTTGGTACATCCATGCACTCCAACGGCACAAAGTTGTACTCTGCTCGTATCATCCCATTCCGTGGTTCATGGATTGAGTTTGCGACTGATATCAACCGCGTGATGTATGCTTACATTGATCGTAAGAAGAAATTACCTGTAACCACTTTGTTGCGTGCAATTGGTTTTGAGAGCGATAAGGATATCTTGGATTGCTTTGGCTTGGCTGAGGAAATCAAGTGTACCAAAGAGAACTTGGATGCAGTAGTTGGTCGCACTTTGGCTGGTAACGTATTGAAAGGTTGGACCGAGGACTTCGTAGATGAGGATACTGGCGAGGTTGTAACCATCGAGCGTAACGAGGTAATCATTGAGCGTGAGACTGTATTGACAGAGGAATTGTGCGAAGACATTCTTGAGTCTGGCACCAAGACCATCTTGCTCCACAAAGAGGAGGCAAACGAGTCTGATTACTCTATCATCTTCAATACCTTGCAAAAAGACCCTTCTCACTCAGAGAAAGAGGCTGTTCTCTACATCTATCGTCAGTTGCGTAACGCAGAGCCTGCAGATGATGCTACAGCTCGCGAGGCTATTCACAACCTCTTCTTCTCTGAGAAGCGTTATGACTTGGGCGAGGTAGGTCGCTACCGTATCAACCGCAAGTTGAATATGGATATTCCTATGGAGACCCGTACCTTGACCAAGGAGGATATGATTGAGATCATCAAGTATTTGGTTGAGCTTATCAACTCCAATGCGGAGGTGGATGATATCGACCACTTGAGTAACCGTCGTGTTCGTACCGTAGGTGAGCAATTGTACAACCAATTCGGTAT
>ERZ808048.235-NODE-235-length-11740-cov-3.386350_pt1 | contig 11740 bp, 23 predicted proteins | sample MGYA00380197_ERZ808048 | MGnify/ENA primary metagenome ERZ808048 (study PRJEB31490, sample SAMN06133377) | cow dung metagenome | isolation source: M1 | host: cow | place: China: Chengdu | collected 2015-05 ... | reverse complement strand
CTTAGAAATATCGGTTCCAAACGAAAGATTCAGACTTTCGAGCAAATCATCAAGCTCGTTAAGCGATTTCTTACCGAAGTTGCGGAACTTCAAGAGGTCAGACTTGTTCAACTGAACGAGTTCACCGAGTGTTTCTACTTCAGCCGCCTTGAGGCAGTTGAGTGCACGCACTGAAAGGTTCATATCAACAAGCTTCGTCTTGAGTTGCTGACGCATGTGAAGTACTTCTTCATCGAATTCTTCATTGTCAAGGTCTGCAGCATCATCAAGCGTAATCTTATCGTCAGAGAAGAGTACGAAGTGGTTAATGAGGATGCGCGCAGCTTCCTTGAGTGCGTCCTTCGGGTCGATGGAACCATCCGTAGAGATTTCAAGCACGAGCTTGTCGTAGTCGGTCTTCTGCTCAACGCGGTAAGGTTCGACTGCGTATTTCACATTACGGATAGGAGTGTAGATTGAGTCAATAGCAATCTGGTGCATGTCAGTGCATGCATCGCGGTTTTCGTCAGCGGGGACATAACCGCGTCCCTTATTGATAGTGATTTCAATCGTGATAGAAGCCTTAGAATCTAAATGACAAATCACCAATTCGGGATTTAACACTTCAAACCCAGTAAGGCACTTGTTGAGGTCACCAGCCTTGAAATCGTTGCAATTCGAGATGGTGATGGATGCCTTTTCTGATTCGAATTCTTCTACTCTCTGCTTGAAGCGCACTTGCTTCAAGTTCAGTATGATGTTGGTTACGTCTTCACGCACTCCAGGCACTGTAGCGAATTCGTGTTCAACACCAGCAATCTTGATAGTGTTAATCGCGAAACCTTCGAGTGAAGAGAGCAGGATGCGGCGCAACGCATTACCGACGGTAGTGCCAAAGCCAGGTTCCAAAGGACGGAATTCAAACTTACCGTACTTAGGAGTGCTTTCCAACATTACTACTTTGTCAGGTTTTTGAAATGCTAATATCGCCATAATTAGGATGTTATTTAGTTTTTAGAGTAGAGCTCGACGATCAACTGTTCCTTGATGTTTTCAGGAATATCAGCGCGTTCGGGCTTGTGGAGGAGCTTACCAGCCTTTGCAGCTTCGTCCCACTCAATCCAAGGATACTTGCTGTGGTTGAAACCAGCGAGAGAGTCAGCGATCACTTCGAGTGACTTAGACTTTTCGCGTACAGCAACAATCTGACCGGGCTTAACGCTGAAAGAAGCAATGTTAACAACGCGACCATCAACTGTGATGTGCTTGTGGTTAACGAGCTGACGAGCTGCAGCACGAGTGGGAGCGATACCCAAACGGAACACTACATTGTCGAGACGGCATTCGAGGCTCTGGAGGAGCAATTCACCGGTGATGCCAGGAGCAGAAGCAGCCTTGTCAAACAAGTTGCGGAACTGCTTTTCGAGCAAACCGTAAGTGTACTTCGCCTTCTGCTTTTCAGCGAGCATGATGCCGTATTCAGAAGACTTGCGACGACGACCGTTACCGTGTTGACCGGGAGGGAAGTTACGCTTAGAAAGAACCTTATCTGCACCAAAGATTGCCTCACCAAATCGACGAGCGATACGAGACTTGGGGCCAATATATCTTGCCATTTTCTTATCTTAATTTTATCGTTCAACAATATTATACACGGCGACGCTTGGGAGGACGGCAACCGTTGTGGGGAAGCGGAGTAACGTCGATGATTTCTGTTACAGCGATACCTGCACCGTGGCAAGCACGGATAGCAGATTCACGACCGTTACCGGGACCCTTAACGTAAGCCTTAACCTTGCGGAGACCGAGGTCGAAAGCTACCTTTGCGCAGTCCTGAGCTGCCATCTGAGCAGCGTAAGGAGTGTTCTTCTTAGAACCACGGAAACCCATCTTACCAGCTGAAGACCATGAAATAACCTGACCTTCGCTATTTGCCAAAGACACGATGATATTGTTGAAAGAGCTGTGTACGTGAAGCTGACCTTCTGCGCTGATCTTCACAACTCTCTTCTTAGCAGCAACTGTTTTCTTTGCCATGATTTCTATTTATTATTTAGTAGCCTTTTTCTTGTTAGCAACAGTCTTCTTGCGACCCTTACGAGTACGAGCATTGTTCTTTGTGCTCTGACCACGGAGGGGAAGACCAATACGGTGACGAACACCACGGTAGCAACCGATATCCATGAGGCGCTTGATGTTCAACTGAATTTCAGAACGAAGGTCACCTTCTACCTTGAATTCAGCACCAATGATTTCACGAATCTTTGCAGCCTGATCGTCTGTCCAGTCCTTAACCTTAATATCACGATCGATACCGGCCTTGTCCAAGATCTTTGCTGAGCTACTACGACCTATACCATAAATATAAGTCAAGGCGATTTCACCTCTCTTATTCTGAGGTAAATCAACACCAACAATTCTTATTGCCATATACTTATTTTAATTTTTGCGAAAACTGAATTAACCCTGACGAGTCTTGAACTTAGGGTTCTTTTTGTTAATCACATACAAGCGGCCCTTGCGACGTACAATCTTGCAGTCTGCAGTACGCTTCTTTAAAGATGCTCTTGTCTTCATTTTTTTATGTTTTATTTGTATCTAAACACGATTCGTCCTTTAGAGAGGTCGTACGGACTCATCTCTACCTTTACCTTATCACCGGGAAGAATCTTAATATAGTGCATACGCATCTTTCCGGAGATGTGTGCGATGATAGGATGACCGTTCTCAAGTTCTACTCGGAACATTGCATTGCTCAATGCTTCAACAATCGTTCCATCTTGTTCGATAGCTACTTGCTTTGCCATACTAATATAAATGTCCTTCTATTTTTTCAATTTCTTCAAACGTAGATAAAATATCAGCCTTGCCATGATGAATGGCAATCGTGTGCTCAAAGTGCGCTGCAGGTAATTTATCTCGAGTAATTACCCCCCACTTATCTGGGAGCATATACAACTCAGGGGACTTCATTGTTACCATCGGTTCGATGGCAAGACACATACCATTCTTGAGCTGCTTACCCGTACCCTGCTTACCATAATTAGGTATTTGGGGATCTTCATGCATTGTCCTTCCGATGCCGTGACCGACAAATTCACGAACAATACCATAACCTTGCGATTCACAATGTTGCTGCACGGCATAACCGATATCTCCGAGGCGCTTGCCTGGAATTGCAGTAAGGATTGCCTTATAGAGACTCTCCTTAGTCGTCTTAAGCAACTGCTTAACTTCTGCACTTACTTCGCCCACACAGAATGTGTAGCAGGAATCGCCACAGAAACCATCAAGTATCGTACCACAATCGATAGAAACAATGTCACCATCTTTCAATGGGATGTCGTTAGGAATACCGTGTACCACAACTTCGTTTACCGAAGCACAAATTGAAGCTGGAAATTCAGGACCATAGGGATTAGGGAATCCCTTAAAAGTAGGTATAGCCCCGTTATCACGAATAAATTGCTCAGCCAAAGTGTCCAACTGTTTCGTTGTGACACCTGGCTTCACAACTTTAGCTATTTCTACGAGTGTTGCACTAACAAGGAGGTTAGCTTTTCGCAACAACTCGATTTCATCGTCTGTCTTCAGATAAATCATCAGACTCTCACATTAATATGCTGAAACTTTACTCTGTCTTGTATGACCAGCATTGAGAAGACCATCATAATGGCGTACCAAAAGATGAGATTCTATTTGCTGAAGTGTGTCAAGAACAACACCTACAAGAATCAAGAGAGAAGTACCTCCAAAGAACTGAGCAAAACTTTGCTTAACACCAAACACACCAACAATTGCAGGAAGAATGGCGATTACAGCAATGAACAATGAACCTGGGATTGTAAGATTTGACATTACCTTGTCCAAGTAATTTGCTGTGTCTTGACCAGGCTTAACACCGGGGATAAATCCATTATTACGCTTCATGTCTTCAGCCATCTGAACGGGGTTCATTGTGATAGCTGTGTAGAAGTAAGTGAACGCAATAATCAACACAACAAATATTGCATTGTAAAGTACGCTTGTATGGTCAAGGAGTTGTGTGAGACCCCATGAAGAATCAGCACCAACACTCTGAGCAATAGAAAGGGGAATAAACATAATCGCCTGAGCGAAGATGATAGGCATCACGTTAGCTGCGAAGAGCTTGATGGGGATGTACTGGCGTGCACCACCCACTGTGCGATTACCTTCTATTCTCTTAGCGTACTGTACAGGCACCTTGCGGATTGCCTTAACAAGCATAATTGCCAACATCATTACAAAGAGGAGAGCAATCATTTCGATGAAGAAGAAGATTACTCCACCACCAGCAGCACCTGAAAGGGCTGTAGTAAATTCCTCAATGATTGCGCCAGGCATACGAGCAATGATACCAATCATGATGATGATTGAAACACCATTACCAATTCCCTTGTCTGTGATGCGTTCACCAAGCCAAAGGACAAACATACTACCGGCAGCAAGGATAATCGTAGACGCGAACATAAATCCGAAGCCGTCACCTACGAGGAATGCACCTGAACCAGCTGTTTGAGCCTTGAGGTTAATCAAGTAAGTAGGAGCCTGGAAGAGCAGAATGGCGATAGTCAAAACACGAGTGATTTGATTGATCTTTCTTCTGCCACTTTCACCTTCACGCTGCATCTTCTGGAAATAGGGCACAGCAACAGCGAGCAGCTGAACTACGATAGACGCCGAAATGTAAGGCATGATACCCAACGCAAACACTGAAGCGTTAGAGAATGCACCACCAGAGAACATGTTCAAGAGCGCCATCAAACCTTCATTAGTTTGATTTTCCAACTGCTGCAAAGCTGTAGGATCAATACCGGGGAGCACCACGAAAGATCCGAAGCGATAGATAGCAACAAAGAGGAGAGTCATGAGGATGCGTGAACGCAAATCCTCAATTCTCCAAATGTTCTTGATAGTCTCGATTATTTTTTTCATGGACGTAAAACTTTATTAGAGTTTAGTAACAGTACCACCAGCTGCAACGATTGCTTCTTCTGCAGTCTTAGAGAATGCATGAGCAACAACATCGAGCTTTGCAGTAACATTACCATTTCCAAGAATCTTCACGAGCTGGTTGTTAGAGATGAAACCAGCTGCTACGAGTTCTTCTACGCCAATCTTAGCGAGACCCTTAGCTTCAGCGAGGCTCTGAAGAGTGCTGAGGTTGATTGCCTTGTACTCTACGCGGTTAATGTTCTTGAAACCGAACTTGGGCACACGGCGCTGAAGGGGCATCTGACCACCTTCAAAACCAATCTTCTTGCTATAACCAGAACGCGCCTTAGCACCCTTGTGACCACGTGTAGAAGTGCCACCAAGACCTGAACCAGGACCGCGACCAATTCTTTTACGTGACTGAGTAGAGCCGTTAGCGGGTTTTAAATTATTTAATTTCATTAGAATGCTAATTTTTATAGACCTTAATTATTCTACAGTTACCAAGTGATGAACCTTGCGAATCATACCACGGAGGGCAGGAGTATCTTCCTTCTCAACGGTCTGGTTCAACTTCTTGAGACCGAGCGCTTCAAGCGTTCTCTTCTGATCTACTGAAGCACCAATGCGGCTCTTAATCTGCTTAATCTTAATAGTTGCCATAATCGTTGTTTTAACCTCTGAATACTTTTTCCAATGATACACCACGGTGCATTGCCACTGTGCGTGCGTCACGCATTTCGCTAAGTGCTGCAATCGTTGCCTTAACAAGATTGTGGGGGTTAGATGAACCCTTTGACTTAGCAAGTACGTCCTTAACACCAACGCTTTCAAGTACTGCACGCATTGCGCCACCTGCTACAACACCTGTACCTTCAGATGCGGGGAGGATGAGCACTTCTGCACCGCCGAACTTAGCAGCCTGACCGTGAGGAACTGTACCCTTAATTACGGGAACCTTAACAAGGTTCTTCTTAGCAGCTTCTACACCCTTAGCGATAGCAGCAGTAACTTCGCCAGCCTTACCAAGACCTACGCCAATTACACCCTTGCCATCACCTACTACTACAATAGCAGCGAAAGTGAAAGTGCGACCACCCTTGGTAACCTTAGTAACACGGTTAATAGCAACCAAGCGATCCTTCAAATCCTCGCTATTGATATTTATGTTCTTAATTGCCATAATCGTTATTAGAATTTAAGTCCTCCGTTACGTGCAGCGTCAGCCACTTCCTTAACTCTACCATGGTACAGATAACCGTTACGGTCAAACACAACAGTTGTGATGCCAGCCTCGAGTGCCTTCTTGGCAATCAGCTCGCCAACCTTAGCAGCCTGTTCCTTCTTGGGACAAGCCTCCATACCGAGGCTGCTTGCGCTAGCCAAAGTGGTACCGGTCAGGTCATTGATAATCTGTACATAAATCTGCTTGTTGCTGCGGAATACGCTCATACGAGGACGTGCGGCAGTACCAGAGATCTTGTTACGAACTCTATATTTGATCTTAATTCGTCTTTCTATTTTGTTTGTCATAATCTTACAGTTTTAAAGATTTACTTTGAACCTGCTGACTTACCAGACTTTCTGCGAACTACCTCACCAGCGAAGAGGACACCCTTGCCCTTGTAAGGTTCGGGCTTGCGGAAAGAACGAATTTTTGCACACACCTGACCGAGCAACTGCTTGTCGCAAGACTCCAGGATAATCAGAGGATTCTGGTTTCTCTCAGACTTGGTCTCTACCTTAATCTCAGAAGGCAACTGAATGAAGATGCTGTGAGTGAAACCCAAAGACAACTCAATGAGGTTGCCCTGGTTGCTAACACGGAAACCGACACCTACAAGTTCCAGAGTCTTCTTGTAACCCTCACTTACACCAACAACCATGTTGTTAACCAGTGAACGGTACAGACCGTGGAAAGCCTGCTTCTGCTTGTTGTCGATATCAGCAGCTTCGTCAATCTCAAATGTGATTTCTGATCCAGAAATATTCACCAGGATAGAGGGATTGATAGCCTGGCTCATCTCTCCCTTGGGACCCTTAACGCTAACAACGTTGTCGCTGTAGTTTACGGTAACACCTGCGGGGATAGTAATGGGCAATTTACCTATTCTTGACATTGCTAAATCCTCCTATTAATATACGTAACAAAGAACCTCGCCACCGATCTTGAGCTCAGCAGCCTCCTTGTTAGTCATTACACCCTTGGATGTGGATATGATAGCAATACCCAGTCCGTTAATAACACGAGGCATATCCTTGTAACCAGTGTACTTACGCATACCGGGAGTTGAAATACGAATCAACTTCTTGATAGCGTTCTGACGAGTCTGCTCGTCGTACTTCAAGGCTACCTTGATTGTACCCTGAGGGCCATCCTCAATGAACTTGTAGTTCAGAATGTAACCCTTCTCGAAGAGAATCTTGGTGATTTCCTTCTTCAAATTTGACGCAGGACACTCAACAACACGGTGCTTGGCCTGGATTGCATTACGCAAGCGCGTCAAATAATCTGCAATTGGATCTGTCATTTTTTTAAAGGTTTTAATTAATCGGGACTATCCCGACAATATTAAAAGATAATTATATGTTTCTTGACGCGCCCTTAAAAGGACCCGTCAAGAATTTCTTACCAGCTTGCCTTCTTAACGCCGGGAATCAAACCTGCAGAAGCCATCTCGCGGAACTGTATACGGCTGATGCCGAACATACGGATATAACCCTTGGGACGACCTGTAATCTTGCAACGATTGTGCAGGCGGATGGGATTAGCGTTGCGAGGAATTGCCTGGAGCTTCTGAGCTGCCTCGAAAGCATCAACGGGATCTGTGTTGGGATTGTTGATAATCTTCTTCAGAGCAGCACGCTTTTCAGCATACTTAGCTACCATCTTTGCACGCTTTACCTCGCGAGCCTTCATTGATTCTTTTGCCATAACTCTATGTTAGTTTTTAGCGTTCTTAAAGGGAAGACCGAACTCCTTCAGCAGAGCGTAACCCTCTTCGTCGGTCTTTGCTGTGGTTACAAAAGTGATGTTCATACCCAGGATGCGGTCGATTGCGTCGATGTTGATCTCAGGGAAGATGATCTGCTCCTGAATACCGAGGGTATAGTTACCACGACCATCAAACTTGCTTTCGATACCCTTGAAGTCACGGATACGGGGCAGAGCCACACGAACCAACTTCTCGAGGAACTCATACATGCGCTCACGACGCAGAGTTACCATAACACCGATGGGCATCTTCTTACGCAACTTGAACTGAGCAACGTCCTTCTTAGAGAAGGTTGCAACTGCCTTCTGACCGGTAATCTCGGTGATTTCCTTGATAGCAACCTCGATAATCTTCTTATCAGCAGTTGCCATACCCAGACCCTGGTTGATGACAATCTTCTTCAGAACGGGGATCTGCATTGAAGAGTCGTAGTTGAACTGCTTCATCAATGCAGGAGCGATACGCTCTGCGTATTCTTTCTTAAGGCTTGCAGTATTTGCCATTTTAGATTTCCTCTCCACTCTTTTTAGCGAAACGGACCAACTTGCCGTCTGCATTCAGTTTTCTACCAATGCGAGTAGCCTTGCCTGTCTTGGGATCAACGGGGTTCAGGTTAGAGATGTGGATAGGAGCCTCGATCTCGATAATGCCACCCTGAGGGTACTTGGCACTGGGCTTCTGACTCTTCTTAACCTTATTTACACCCTCGACGATGGCGCGCTGCTCTTTAACGAACACCTTCAACACCTTACCGCTCTGACCCTTGTTCTCGCCAGAGTTAACGATTACGGTGTCGCCTTTCTTAATGTGTAACTTACTCATTGTTCTTCTTTCGTCTTTGAATATTAAAGAACCTCAGGTGCCAGAGACACGACCTTCATGTTTGCAGCACGAAGCTCACGGGCAACAGGACCGAAGATACGACTACCGCGCAAATCGCCAGAATTGTTCAGCAATACGCAGGCGTTGTCATCAAAACGGATATATGAACCGTCAGCACGACGAACTTCTTTCTTAGTACGTACAATCAGGGCCTTTGATACTGCACCTTTCTTAACATCACTGGTGGGGATTGCGCTCTGGATAGCAACGACAATCACATCACCTACAGAAGCGTAGCGGCGACGAGTACCACCGAGGACACGGATACACTTTGCCTCCTTGGCACCGCTATTGTCTGCAACTACTAATCTAGATTCTGCCTGTATCATTTTTACTTAGCTCTTTCTACGATTTCTACTACTCTCCATCTCTTGGTCTTGCTCAGAGGACGAGTTTCCATGATCAAAACGGTGTCACCCTTGTGGCAATCGTTCTTCTCGTCATGTGCATGGTACTTCTTCGTCTTCGCAACGAACTTACCATAAATAGGGTGCTTCTCCTTGAACTTGGCTGCAACCACGATGGTCTTGTCCATCTTATCGCTAACCACGACACCCATACGAGTTTTTCTTAAATTTCTTGCTTCCATATCTTGAAGTACCTAATTACTTGTTTGACTCTTTCTGGCGAAGCACAGTCTTCATGCGGGCGATGTTACGACGAGCAGCCTTAATCTGAGAGTTATTTTCCAGAGGAGCAACAGCATGATTCAACTTCATCTGATCATAATTAGCAACCTCTACAGCGATACGCTCTGCAAGTTCAGAAGCTGTCATCGCGTTAATTTCTGCAATCTTCATTATTATGCGTTTTTGTCGTAATCACGTCTAACAATAAACTTGGTGGTCACGGGCAACTTCTGAGCTGCAAGACGAAGAGCCTCCTTCGCGATCTCGTAACTTACACCTTCAATCTCGAAAATTATACGTCCGGGGGTAATGGGGAACACATATCCTACGGGGTCACCCTTACCCTTACCCATACGTACGTCAGCGGGCTTCTTGGTGATTGGCTTGTCAGGGAAGATACGAATCCAGCTCTGACCCTCACGCTGCATGTAACGTGTCATTGCTACACGGGCAGCCTCAATCTGACGGGCGGTAATCCAACGTGTTTCCAAAGACTTGATACCAAAGCTACCGAATGCCAACTGATTGCCACGCATTGCATTACCCTTACGGTGGTTCTTTTGTGGCCTTCTGTATTTAGTTCTTTTTGGTTGTAACATTTTAATTCAGTTTTTAACGGTTGTTGTTCTTCTTGCGACGGAAGTTCTTACCACCGCCATTGCCACCGAAACCACGGCCCTGCTCCTTAGTCTGAGTGAAGTTAGGAGCCAGGTCCTTCTTGCCATAAACCTCACCGCGGCAGATCCATACCTTGATACCGAGGATACCTACCTTTGTCAGAGCCTCTGCATGGCAGTAGTCGATATCAGCACGGAGAGTGTGCAGGGGAGTACGGCCTTCCTTGAACATCTCAGAACGTGCGATTTCAGCACCGTTCAGACGACCGCTGATGAGAACCTTGATACCCTCGGCACCAGCACGCATTGAGTTAGCGATAGCCATCTTGATAGCGCGACGGTAAGCAATCTTGCCTTCTACCTGACGAGCGATGTTGTTTGCAACGATAGTAGCATCCAACTCGGGCTTCTTTACCTCAAAGATATTGATCTGGATATCCTTGTCGGTTACCTTCTTCAGCTCTTCCTTGAGCTTGTCAACCTTTTCACCACCCTTGCCAATGATCAATCCTGGACGGGCTGTACACACAGTGATGGTCACCATCTTCAGTGTACGTTCGATGACAATGCGTGAAATGCTAGCGTCACCAAGACGGGCATTCAGATACTTACGGATCTTGCTATCCTCGAGGATTGTGTCGCCGCAGTTCTTGCCACCAAACCAATTTGAATCCCAACCGCGGACAATGCCAAGACGGTTGCTTATAGGATTAACTTTCTGTCCCATGTTTCTTTTCTAATTAATCATTCTTAGTGTCGACGAACAAGGTGATGTGGTTAGAACGCTTGCGGATTCTGTAACCACGACCCTGAGGAGCAGGTCTCATACGCTTGAGGGTTGCTCCCTCGTTCACAAAAATCTTAGAGATATACAATTCTCCGTCTTCTGCCTTGCGATCGTTTTTCTGTTCCCAGTTTGCGATAGCAGAACGGAGCAGCTTCTCCACATCTGCGCTTGCAGCCTTTGCACAGAACTTCAGTGTTCCCAGTGCTCTGTTAACCTCCATTCCGCGAACCAGATCAACAACGTATCTCATCTTGCGGGGAGAAGAAGGAACGTTCTGCAACTTGGCAAAACTCTGGGCCTTGCGTGCTTCCTTTCTTGCGTCAGCAGCTAATCTTTTTCTTTTTCCCATTATATTATTTTATTTTATCCAGTTGAGGTTCCGTTTACTTCTTCTTCTTATCACCATGGCCACCGAACTTACGTGTAGGAGCGAACTCGCCCAACTTGTGACCTACCATGTTTTCAGTGACGTAAACAGGGATAAATTTATTACCGTTATGAACAGCTATAGTGTGTCCCACAAAATCGGGAGAAATCATAGAAGCACGAGCCCAAGACTTGATGACCGATTTCTTACCGCTCTCGTTCATGGCAAGCACTTTGCTCTCCAACTTTACATTGATATATGGACCTTTTTTTAATGAACGACTCATATTAATTCAAAAATTTCCTTATTATTACTTCTTTCTTCTCTCAATAATGTACTTGTTAGACTGCTTCTTAGGCGCACGAGTCTTGAGACCCTTAGCATACAAGCCCTTACGTGAACGTGGATGACCACCAGAAGCACGACCTTCACCACCACCCATCGGGTGATCTACTGGGTTCATAACAACACCACGGTTGTGAGGACGACGACCCAACCAACGTGAGCGACCTGCCTTACCTGAAGAT
>ERZ808048.234-NODE-234-length-11774-cov-5.212875_pt1 | contig 11774 bp, 5 predicted proteins | sample MGYA00380197_ERZ808048 | MGnify/ENA primary metagenome ERZ808048 (study PRJEB31490, sample SAMN06133377) | cow dung metagenome | isolation source: M1 | host: cow | place: China: Chengdu | collected 2015-05 ... | reverse complement strand
ATCATAATCAAATGTCATATCCAAATTATGTCTTCCTCCTAATGCTACCATGTAGTTATCCAAAGATACACAGAACGGATAAATATCTATTTCTTTTTTGTAGATAGTCATTTCGGCAGAGATACTATCCACTTTATTTTCTGTTTTCTTATTAAACATTAACAGTTTAGATATAGTACTAAAGGTCTCATTATCCATCACCACAAGGTCTTTTCCAAATATACTCGCAGCACCACGAATAGTGGAGGGTTTGATTTGATATTGAGCATTGGTGTATGTCTCAGCAGCAAGATGGAATTCAGCTTCACCCTTAAACGAGCGTAACATAGGCATCATTGAGTCTATCTGCGGAATCATGTTCACGAGTTCTTGAATGTTTACATCCAGCATGTGGTAGTCAAAGCCCACGTATATGTGATTGCGTCGTGGGGTGCGGTACATGGCTGTGAGTTGGAGTTTGGCTGCGTTGCAGATAAAGCCCATCTCTTCGAGCACGAGGATACCATCTTTGATATAAATTTTACCGCCCAAGTTGGTGGCTGTCTGATTGAATAGGCTGGCTTTCTTTATTTGGGTGTTGAGGGTCAAATCAACGTTGGTAGGTACAAGGAATGGTTCGCTCTCTTCTTCTATCGCCTCATTACCTTCTTGCTGTTTCGTTTCAGCCGCAGGTGTTTCTTCCTCTGAACCTTGGTCGGCAGAGAGGAGTGCCAGTAGTTCGTTGGCATCTGTTTGCTCGCTAATGAAGGTCATTTCGCCTTCGAGTGTGCCTTTCTTGCGTAACCAGCGACCTATATTGCGCAACTGGCCAGTGAGTGCGAAATCGGAGTTACCGATGATGAGTTTGGATTGCTCAATCTTACACTCGCGGTTGGTATAGGCGAAATCTATCTCAGGTATTACGATGTTTTGTTCCCAATCTGCTAAGTCTGCTATAGCTTGCTGCATGCTCACCGACAGGCGTGGGTTCCACTTCAGTAGCAGATTGTCGCCGCCCTTGGCGTTGTAGCGCGCTGCAGCTTCTATGCTAATGTGTTCGGTGCTTATGTTCGCTACATTAGGCATTTGTGCTCTCACTTGGTTGGATTGCAAGGTAGCCTGAAGGCGTGGTGCTTGAAGTTGGGCGGTGAGAGTGGATGCGTGTATATCGGCTTGCATGTCGGTGTAGTAACCCGTCAGTTGGTCAAATGCTACACGCGCATCCAACACAGGCATGACGCTGGTGTCGGTGGTGTGGTAGGCTATATATGCATCTATATCGGGTTTCACGATTGTAACACCCATGCTGTCCATATTGGCTTGTAGTTGCTTGGTTGATTGTAGGGATAGGGTAGCGTGCCAGAGTGGATCGTTGCCCAAGATATTATTGGTCTCAATGGCTAATTGGGTTTCGCCCAAGCTTGCTTGCAACTGTGGTGTTATACTAATATCAGCACCTTGGGTGTGGAGGGTGGCTTGCAGCCAATCCACCTCTTGGCGTGAGGGTTGGCGGTTGGGTATCTGGAAACTTAGGCGGTTGTTAGACAGCGCAGCTGCTATGTCTTGCGCCTTATAGGTGATACCCAAGAGTTGCACATCGCCTGTTATATCTCCCTTGTGCAGGTTCATTGCTAATAAGTCGTCCATGTACATGCGTGCGCTAGCAGTACCTTTTACTCGTCCATTCACGTGCATATCGGAAGGCAAGAAGGCTTTAATGTCGGCTATGCGCACATCTATATTGGCTGAGAGGTCCATCCACAGATTGCCCAGTGGGTCTTTGACTTCGCCTTGCGCTTGCAGGGTGGTCTGTTTAGCATGGGCAGCGAGGTTATGAATGGTTAGGCTGGAGGCGTTGCCGTCCGCCATGTTAAGGGTAGCAGTGGCGTCTAGTGAGGCCGAACCGCCTCGAACAAGTTGGGCAATGTCTTTGGGTAGCGTGATTGGCAAGAGTGGCATAACGGAATCCACTTGCCAATCGTTGAGCGTTAGACGCATGTCGGTTTGGAGTGTGTCACCTGCCGCAGCCCATCCGTTGAGCGATAAACCCAGGGTGTTGACTGATAGTTTTGCGTTGCGCAGATCGACACGCATGCGCGCCAAATCAAGGGAAGCAGGTATGTGTGCCTCGAAGGTCAGCCCTTGCGCATAGGTGGTATTGCCGATAGTGGCGTGTATATCTTCCGCACGGAGGGTAGCCTGTATATCGTCCCAATTGGCTATGTTGGCTGTGATAGCCGTGTTACCGAGGGAGGCGGCTATGGAGTCGGGGAGACTGATATATTGCAGCGACTTGGCAGAGATATTCAACTCGCCGACCATGATTTGGTCAAAGGGTAATATCATGACCGTTGTGTCCTCAGTGGTCGTGTCAGTAGGGAGGGTCAGCACATCGTAGTTAGCGGTGCCATCGGCTGCTACATACATGTTTGCCTGCAAGTCGGGCAGGGAGAGGGTGGGGATAGATAGTGTTTTATCGTTGAGGAATGCTAGCACATTCACACTCACCACAGCATGTGGGATATACGCCACGGTGTCGCTGGGCGCACCTGCTGTAGGGTTAACTATGGTGATGCTGTCGAGGGATAGCCCAAAATGTGGGAAGGTGGAAAAGAAAGTCAGTTCCACCTCGCCTATGGTATGTTCGCACTTGACATATTCCTTGGCTACATTGCGCACGATAGGGGTCAAACGTTCAGGGGTAAACACTACCCACAGTGCTAAGCCTATTACTACAGCCAGCAGTAGAATGATACTACCCAATGTAATGCCGAATATCTTGAGTGCTTTCTTCATACCACTTTTGCTTGTGGGTTATTTTACTTCTAATACTTTCTCGAACACGTGCGTTGTGCCAAAGTTGTCTTTATACTCCAAATTGCCCGCAGTGAGTTTGGTGACAACATAGACTTTGGGTAGTTCTGCGCCGCCATTGTCCATGAGGTGAATTTCGGTGAGGTCGCTTTTCACGAGTTTGTATTTAAACCAACCATTGCCGTATGGCAGGAGGTCAGACTCTAATGTATCCTCGCTTTCGTCCCACTCGCGACCATATTTGTATTCACCTGTATTATCTTTTTCGTTGGTAAATCGCACATAAACTTCTGTACCTTTTTCTTGCCACAAGCCGAGTAAGTCAGCTTCTACAAAGGTTGGTTCCTCGCTTGTATTGAAGCATGAGGTCATTGCAATGATTATAACAGCCAAAATGCTTAAATGTTTGATACTCGTTTTCATATACTTATGCTTTATCCATTATACATTTAACTGTATATCCATCCATTTCAAGTACTTGCTCTGTTACCAATCCTTCCTTCAATTCAAGTGAAGTGGCGAGTACTTGTGAAGCGATATAATCGTTGCAGTTGGTAACTGCTGCGGCTATTTCCTCACGGTTCTCTAGTTGCACAGCAATGCGGTCAGTGATCTCCAAGCCAGAGGACTTGCGCAGGTTCTGGATACGGTTAATGAGTTCGCGTGCAATACCTTCTTCAATAAGCGCAGGGGTGAGTTCTATATCAAGAGCAATAGTGATGGTACCATTGTTAGCCACAAGCCAACCTGGCATATCTTCAGTGATAATCTCAACGTCTTCAGCCACGAGTGCGTAGTCGCAGAGGGTGAAGGTACCCGCTGCTTCAAAAGCAGCAATATCGTCTTGGCTCATTTGGGCAATGGCAGCAGCGAGTTGCTTCATCATACCGCCGACTTTCTTGCCCAGTACCTTGAAGTTTGGTTTGATCTTCTTCACGAGTTTAATCTCGGAATCCTCGGCACGCACAATGACCAACTCCTTGACATTCACCTCGCTCTTAATGAGGTCTTCTACGCGAAGGAGTGCCTCAAGGGTCTCTTGGTCTGGCGCAGGGATAACGGCTTTCTGGAGTGGTTGGCGCACGTTCTTCTCTGCACGCTTGCGGAGTGAGAGAATCATAGAGGTGGCTTGTTGCGCAAGTGACATACTGCGCTCAAGCTCGAGGTTAATGAGTGCCTCATCAGCCACAGGCCATTGGCTAAGGTGTACCGTCTCGCCTGTAAGGTCGCGGTAGAGGCGGTCGCCATAGAATGGTGCATTAGGCGCCATGAGTTGAGCCACGGTCTTCAGGCAGGTGTAGAGGGTGTAGTAAGCCGCTTGTTTGTCGGCATCCATTTCGCCACCCCAGAAACGCTTACGATTGAGACGTACATACCAGTTACTTAAGTCGTCTTGTACAAAATCAGAGATAGCACGACCTGCTTTCGTTGGTTCGTATGCTTCATATGCTGTAGTTACTTCTTTGATGAGGGAATTCAGTTTACTCAATACCCATTTATCTATCTCATTCAAAGAGAGTAACTCATTATTCAAAATACCTAATTCAAAATGATCCACGTTCGCATACAGTGCGAAGAAACCATAGGTATTGTAGAGAGTGCCAAAGAACTTACGACGAATCTCATCTACACCTTCTGGGTCAAACTTCAAGTTCTCCCATGGACTAGAGTTGGTAAGCATATACCAACGTACAGCATCTGCTCCGTACTTGTCGAGTGCGCCAAATGGATCAACAGCATTACCGAGGCGCTTGGACATCTTGTTACCATTCTTGTCAAGTACGAGTCCATTGCTTATGACATTCTTGTATGCCACGCTGCCCTCTATCATGGTGTGAATAGCGTGGAGGGTAAAGAACCAACCGCGTGTTTGGTCTACACCCTCAGAGATGAAGTCGGCAGTGCGTGGAGCATCTTGATTCTCGAATGGGTAGTGGTTTTGTGCGTAAGGCATAGCACCCGAATCAAACCATACGTCAATAAGGTCAAGCTCGCGCTTCATAGGTTTGCCTGAAGCAGAGCAGAGAATGATATTATCCACGTATGGACGATGGAGATCAATGATTGCTGGGTCGTAGTTCTCTTTCGAGTAATCACCTACGATATGCTTTGGCCATGGGTTCTCTGTCATGAAGCCAGCAGCGATAGACTTATCAATCTCTTCCATAAGTTCAGCGATAGAACCGATACAGAGTTCCTCTTGTCCATCTTCGGTGCGCCAAATAGGAAGTGGGGTACCCCAGTAACGTGAACGTGAGAGGTTCCAGTCGTTGAGATTTTCAAGCCACTTACCAAAACGACCCGTACCTGTTGATTCTGGTTGCCAGTTGATGGTTTCATTGAGCGCCATCATCTCCTCACGTGCTTGGGTAGAACGAATAAACCAAGAGTCAAGTGGATAGTAGAGGACCGGTTTGTCTGTACGCCAGCAGTGTGGGTAGTTGTGCACGTGTTTCTCAATGCGGAAAGCTTTGTTCTCGCCCTTCAGCCAGATACAGATACTCACATCCAGAGTTTCCTTCTCGCTACTCTCCCTTCCCTTTAGGGAGGGGTCGGGGGTAGGCTGTGGTTCATATGCATTCTTCACATAGCGACCAGCCCATGGTTGGTATGCTTCTACATACACTTGATTCTTCACAAAATCATCATCGAGTTCTTCAAGTACAAAGAACTTGCCCGTCATATCTACCATTGGGCGTTGCTCACCTTTCTTGGTGATGAATACCATACCAGGTACGCCTGCTTTCTTCGCTACAAAAGCGTCATCTGCACCAAAAGTAGGTGCGATATGCACGATACCTGTACCATCTTCGGTAGTCACATAGTCGCCAGGAATAATCTTGAATGCTCCTTCACCTGGGTTAGCCCATGGGATGAGTTGTTCATATTCCAACCCTACAAGGTCAGAACCTTTGCCTTTCCAAAGTATTTCTGGTGTCTCACCAAGTTCTTTTGCATAAGCAGCCAAACGAGCCTCAGCGAGCAGGTAGTATGCTTCTATCTTGGTATATGGATTTTCTCCCTTAACAACGACATAGTCTATTTTTGGTCCTACGCACAATGCGGTATTGCTTGGTAATGTCCAAGGAGTAGTAGTCCATGCGAGAGCAAATAATTTTGAATTTTGAATTTTGAATTTTGATTCTTCGTCGCAATTCTTAATTCCTAATTCAAAATTCTTAATTGCAAATTGCGCCGTACATGTTGTATCCTTGACATCGCGGTAGCAACCTGGTTGGTTCAACTCGTGTGAAGAGAGTCCTGTACCTGCAGCGGGTGAGTAAGGTTGGATGGTATATCCTTTGTAGAGATATCCTTTTTGATAGAGTTGTTTCAACAACCACCAAAGGGTCTCTATAAACTTATTGTCATAAGTGATATATGGATTATCAAGGTCCACCCAATATCCCATTTGTTTTGTCAAATTTGTCCACTCTTGGGTATATTTCATCACTTCACGTCGGCACGCAGCATTGTATTCATCTACACTGATTTTCTTACCGATATCTTCTTTGGTTATACCAAGCAATTTTTCTACACCCAATTCTACAGGCAAACCATGGGTATCCCAACCTGCTTTACGCTTTACTTGATACCCTTGCATGGTTTTGAAGCGGCAGAATGTATCTTTGATAGTACGCGCCATCACGTGGTGAATACCAGGCATACCATTTGCCGAAGGAGGACCTTCAAAGAAAAGGAATGAAGGGTTACCTTCACGTGTTTCAATACTCTTGTGGAACAAGTCTTCTTTTTCCCAAACTTCCAAAATCTCTTTGCTTACTTCGGGAAGATTAAGTTGTTTGTATTCGTTAAAATGTTTCATATGATGTGTTTATTATAAAATCAAACTTTTTCGTACCAATAGGTACACAATACGGCACAAAGGTACAACATTTTTTTTGATTATACAACAACATATTTTTTACTTATCAAACTATGTTTGATTTGTAGGATATATTCTTGATGATTATGGTAGTGCAGAGTTGAATATATTCATGGGATAAGTATCCTATTTATCTATAGATTTTTCCTACGATGAGGATAGATTTTCTCGTGTAGATAGTATGAATAGTTGTTTTTTATTCTTTTGAATAATACTATTTTGCAAAGCAGAAAAAAATACCTACCTTTGCAGCATGTTAACCAAAACGCGAGCCATCGTATTAGCATGTCTCAAACACTCAGATAAGGTTCAGATAGCACACCTGTACACACGAGAGTTTGGGCGTATTCAGTATGTAGTATATGGAACGAAGTGGAGTCGATTACTTACTCCTATGGCTGAAGTGGAAATTATTTCCAAACAACAAGTTGGTAAGGCTATGCCTTCATTGAATAATGTTTCTCTATACTATGTCCCCAAACAAATACCATTGGATGTTCGAAGACAATGCATGGCTATGTTTTTTGCAGAAGTTCTTTTTCGTACCCTTAAACACCCTTTGCAAGATATAGAGATATACGATTATCTTTCGAATATTCTCGTAATGTTAGACTCACAAGCCGACATACAGACACTGCCGGCGACGTTTCTTCATCAACTCTCGTGCATGTTAGGTTATGGTGGGGAGAATCTTGAAGAGTGGGAAAAACTCAAGTCTTTAGATGTCTTGGAAACTTTGTTTTGATAGTTTCCAAGACAATGGCATGAATGCTCTCTCTTTGTTAATGATTTCCAATATTATTCGGTTATCATTGACAATATCGCAGACTTACATAACGAAGATCTTCAATAGTGTTGGTTTCTATTGATAATCCATTGGAAGAATCAAATATGCGCTGGTTTAATTCCGCCAACGAGTTAATTTATAAAGGGAGATATACGACTCCATTTGCCCTTTACAATAGGAACTTCAGTAATGCCCAGTGAGTTTTGATCTGACACCCAGAGCCCAGTCCAACTGGAGTACATATTGCCTTTTCCTGATACTCCTTGAAAATCTTCAACTATCTCACGATTAGCAGTATTCAAACAATCAACAAAAGCAGCGCGATTGAGTCTTTTTTCTCCTCCCAAAAGTTGAATGTATTCTTCATACTGTTGCTGAGTAATAGCGTGTTTACTTAAGAGAAAAGCCCAACTCTCATCGTTGTTGGAATACGTCCTATCTGCAATCTCTCCTCTCCAAGCATGATATTGTACGACCATAGATGGGGCTTCAGTATAACTTTCAAAAGGAAAGTTTGTCGAGTAGAAATGGTAGAGACTCTTACTCAATTCAGAGTAAAGTTCAGTTATATTTTCTGGAACGATATAGTAACAATCCAATTCTCGATGTGAAAACTCACCTTTCTTAATACTCCAATGCAAACATAGGATCGTGGCATTAGTTTTCTGTTGACGTATATGGTTAATTACCGTTGCCTTATCCATGGTATTATCCAATTGAATACCCTTGGCAAAATATATAGAACCATACATGTTAGTACCTGCCTCCATATTTGTTTCGTTGAATGGAACAAAACCTCTCTTTTGGATGATGGTTTCTATTTCTACTCTTGATTTGCCACTGAATTCTTCAGCCAATGTTGCCAAATTGATTAATCGGTTATCTTCATTTTTTGTGTTGGACTGTAATTCACAACTACACAATAGTAATGGCAAGCACAATAGTAATGTTGATAAAAAATTCTTAATCGTTTTCATAATATTTGAATGGTTTTAGTTAATAGTATTTGTATCTTTGTTGTTGATGACTTATAATACTTATACCAGTATTTAATGAAAAGCAATCGGTAACGAAACGTAGCTTCTTTATTCTTACAAGCCTCACGATATTAACGATGGGTTTCATTTGCAAAAGTACATCATTTTTCGTATATGGCCAAAAAAAACAGTGATGCAGTGCCCCCAAACACATCTTAATATCTTACTAATAATCATATACATACAACAAATAAACACATCAAGACTTATGCAAGATGTATATGTAGTATAAATGATGCCCCAAAAAGTTGGTATTCAACTATCTGGGGCATTCAAAATTAAAAACTATCCTATGAAATATAACATTTGTTAGAGAGACCAAAAATAATCATCTTTACTCGTTGGCGGAATTAAAAAATGTTTTCTTTGATGTTAGAACATTCCGTAAATATATCGTAACTTCATGCAGATTATTTGCAGACAAAGACGATAGATACACGTTAGATATACGATAGATATACGTTATATATACGTTATGTTATAATTATGTTATAGGTATGGCTTACTAACCCTACTTTTCATATTTAGACTCTCTATTTTTGACCGAACGGATTCGATTTTTTAATTCCGCCAACGAGTTGGTTATACAAAAATACAAACACTTATTCTTCAATTCCTAAGTCTCCAGATAAGGTATAATACTTACCATTTCTTTTGATGAATATGTGTCCGTTCTTTAGTACAAGTTGAGGTTTATCTGAATTTGCTTTTGTTGGTGTTTCCAAATGATTGCTAAGTGGTGCAAATATAGCTTGTAGTGTTACATCTTCCGCAGGCATTGTGTATAAAACGCTTTTATCTTGACTATCTGTGAAACTCCAACTTTGCAAGTAATGTCCATCATATGGAATAGCTGTGATATTCACTTCTGTTCCTTGTGTATATTGTCCACTTCCCGTTACTTGTCCCATAGAACTATCGTTTGCGGCTATGGTTAGGGTATATAGTTTGGGTTGTTCTGGTAGTTTTCGGAAGATAGCCTTGAGACTATCATCATGTAAAACGTGTATTACTCGAGAAACAAATTTTTCTCCATCACTCCATTTTACAAATTCATACCCATTGTTGGCTAATGCTTTCAATAATGCATATTCCCCCTTTTGATAAATACCTCCTCCTGTTACATAACCTGCTAATGAGTCAGAAACGGACGTTTGGATATAATAGAGTCCCGTTGTATCCATATTGAAAAATTCTTTCCAAACAGGTGCGGATTTGTACATATCCAATGAGCGAGCATGAATTTTCAACACACACTTTTGCTTATCAACTCCCTCAAATACAGAAGAGTCAATAGGTATTGGAACCACTGCAGGACAAATGATATGTTGTAATGAAATGCAGTTTTTGAATGCGTTATTTCCGATTGACTTTATATTGCGAGGAAAAGATACATGGCGAAGTGATGAATCGTTGTAGCACATGTATTTGGGCAGTTCAACCAATAGGTTGCAATACCAAAAATCTAATGAATCCAGCAGGTGGGCATCTTTGAACGCGCTCTGTCCTATTGTGTGCAAGTTAGTTAACCAATCCATGTTGGTAATACTCGTTAAATTCCATGTTTTTTCAAATGCGCTTGCCTCAATTTCTGTCAATCCATATGGTAAAGCTAAGGTTTCAATAGATGAGTGTCTAAAGCAAGAATAAGGAATGACTTTGACTTGAGTTTCCTCAAAATTAATTAATCGTTTTATAGTAGAATTCTCAAATGTCATTTCACCAAGTTCCTTTAGCGAATTCGTACATACTATCGTTCGCAACGATAAGCTATCCTCTCTTCGCTTAAAATCCTCTTTATCATTGCGCACTTCATCATCATTAAAAAAGGGATTAGAATGAACGCAAAAAGCACAATCATGTGTTTTTTCCGTTGTTGGCAACATGTGAAATATACTATCAGAACGACCATATGGATAAGCAAATAATGTTGTTAAATCCTTATGATAGAGCACACCATTCACACTAGCATAATTTAGATTGGCGGTATCAACTTCTATGTGTCGTAATTTATAAAGTCCACCAAAAGCGCCACTTTTTATGCCTGATACTTTTTTTCCGATATACAATGTATCCAAAAGTGGTCCATATCCCAAAATGCCAATATATTCCACACTATCTGGAATGGAAAATTCTGTCAAACGAAAGTTCTCATCCAGCATGTAATCGGGAATAACCTTTAATGTGTTGGGCAGTTTTAGTTTTTGGAGCCAAGGATCACTACCAAAACAAAACATTCCAGCCAAAGTGATTGAAGTATAACTACTCAGATCTACTTCTAATAAAGAAGTACAGCTTCGCATGTAAAGCCTTTCAAGTTCTTGTGTTCCTGATGACCAAACACGATGGATACCAGGTAAAAGTTTGTATTTATCCCATAATATTTTCAGACTATAATCTGGTGTTTCAACGGTTTGACACATGTTACTACGAGGAAAAGACATTAAATTGGGTGGTAAAATCAGAGAATCAATAGCAATCGATTCGCTCCACAAGAAAGGAAAATGGGTTATATGTGTAGCGGCACTCATGTCTATTTTACTATAATGCTGTAAAGAGCACACAGTAGAGTCATACTTCACAACTGCATCTGTGACAAAATAGGTATGACCATTTTTTTCCACAAAATCGGGAAATATGATATATACACTATCGTAATGTATAGCATGTACCTCAAATAGATTGGCAATTGTATCTTCTTTGGTTACTTTATATTGAATACCATCACAGTGAATGGTGTCATTTACAGCTCCAAATGAGTGGATGGATATGCAAAATAGAAATGAGAAAATAATGTGTAATTTTAATTTCATAAAGCTATATATATATTTAGAAGGTCTATCGTTTAATGTTTAAAAATCAAAGAAGTGAAAATCATACACTCTACTAATGCAATTACAAATAGTATATAATAACGAATATTTTTTATATCTCGTTTTTTTATTTTACCGGATAGGTCTGCCGCTTTTCTTCGTGAAAAGCGGCGCAAAAGACTTTGAGAGAAACTGCGTTTCTCTTTAGTGGGTAGGTGGTTTGCGAGAGTATTTTAGGGTCGGCTTTCAGCCGTAATATTGTGCATTGTATAGTGGTGGCCATAAGCAAGCTTCCGCCACCACTATACAACACACAACATAGCCTAAAGGCTAATCCCCTCAAATCCTCTCCCCAAGCCCTCTCTAATGAGCAATACAGAATACCGTATAGTTTGTTTCCCTAAAAATAGGGAATATAGGGAGAATGGGGTAATATCCGTTTGGGCATTGCGCTCCAC
>ERZ808048.233-NODE-233-length-11793-cov-5.731734_pt1 | contig 11793 bp, 11 predicted proteins | sample MGYA00380197_ERZ808048 | MGnify/ENA primary metagenome ERZ808048 (study PRJEB31490, sample SAMN06133377) | cow dung metagenome | isolation source: M1 | host: cow | place: China: Chengdu | collected 2015-05 ... | reverse complement strand
ATATAGCAACAACACTCCAAAAATAAAACAAATCTTTGTGCACTTTGCCAATTGACATTCTACAACCTACGTGCTATAATATAAGTAGAGATATAAAAAATGTATCTCAAATGCCATCTTTGTTGTCGACAACACTATCTTTCTGCTTACTTTCATACGATTTGTTGTTGACAACACTCAGTACCTAATATTTGGTGACAGCCGCGGAGTCCCAAAATATGGGTACCCTAAAATCTACAGGTGAAACCCTAAACCTTAAAAATAGGGCAAAACAATGTTCCATTGTAGTAAACGCAATGTAAAATAATGTTTACTTGTTTTCACTATTTCCATGTAAGCGGTGCTCATATCATCGCTTGTAAAATCCATTCATATGAGCGCGCAACGGTGGTCTCTGCGTGATAAAATTTTGCCACATTATCTATATTTTAAGTTCTTATTCAAACCAACTAACAATAGGTAGAGGGAGTTGTACTTCAGTGACCGAAACAATCAACAATCGTGTTGTTAACAACTTAACTACACAACAGAAAGGACAATCGCTATGGCACTCAAAAAGAAAACTTTAGGAACACTTTTACTTCAGAAAACAAAGGGAGCAAATGAACTTCTCGAAAATGATGAATACACAATTGATGAATTCGCTGTTGTAAACGAGGGTTCAGAAGAAGAAATGATCTGCTTCACAGTCAATGAAATTGATGACACATACTTCTGGGCATCAACTCTTCTCTTTGACTTCCTCAAGGATAACGTTGAATGTGCTATCTGGTCTGATGAAACATTATCATACCATTTTAGCGAAGAAGATGTTGTTACGATTAAGTATGAGGGAAAAGTTCCACTGAAAAATGACCCTACAAAATCATGCAATGTGTGGAAAGTAATCTGCTAATCACATTATTGCTATAACCAATCCATTGACGAGTTGTTGACAACTTCTTTTCGCTTGGATCTGCAACCAGTCTTGTTGTTAACAACTCGTTATTTAAAAAAAGGTAAACTATTATGATTACGGAATTATTTAGATTTTCTGATGATGAACTCATTATGAAAATGAAGTATAGCGATCTAATCAACCTCGGAAACGAAATATTTGATCTGCTATACAAAAAAGTACCAAATGAAGACTATTCATACTGCAAACAATTACTGGAGGTAATCAAAGGTAACAATGAGACCAAGGAAAAGAACTAACTTTGAAAAGTCTGATTTCACTCCTATGTTTCGTCATTTCACAAACCTCTTGATTAATCGAGTTGTTGTTAACAACTTACCTGAAGAGATCAATGAAAAATTCTTTCTCTATCACGTTCTACTCTTTGGACGTATCCTCTTCTTCAAAAAGAATGGTAAGTACCACGTAATGTGGTTTTCCGGTAAAGGTCATCTTGATGAATACTACATTCAGAAAGATTTCTTAATCGTAAACCCATGGGCAACAGAAACTAGTGGGGATTATGATGAGAAAAACGCTGTAATTGTTTATTCAGACATTAACGCCTACATAGAAAATGCAGACGTTGGTCTTTATGGCTTTATCGAAAAATATTCCACAATAATAAATTCAATTGACGCTTCAATCAATGCACTTGCTAAGAACTCAAAAGTAATAGCTTTCTTAACAGGTAGCACAAAATCATTTGTAACTTCTGCAAAAGAGGTTATAAAAAATCTCCTAAACTCAGAAGACTGTATTGGAGTAATGGAAGAATCACTTGTTGACTCTATCAAAGTAAATCCAATCTCCGAGAAAATGGACTACAAGTTCTCTGAGTTAATTAAAGCTCGTCAGTATTATATTTCTGACTTCTACCAGAAAATTGGTATCTCTGCTAACATGAACATGAAAGCAGAACGCCTTACAGACAACGAGTCACAATTGATTGATGCCGTTTCAGATGTTGATTTTGAGCACATAATTGATAACCTCAACTACTCAATTTCGTTCGTCAATGAATTATTTGGATTAGATATATCATTCTCTTTAAATGAAGATCCTCAAGATACAGTTGTTAACAACTATGATGAAAATGGAGATGAAGATGATGGAACAGGAACAGACAGTAACACTGGAAATGGTGTACAAGGAACTGAATCTTCTGCAGAGCAATCTGGAGTATCAGGAGAGCAGAATGTTTCCAACAGGTCAGTCGATGGCAACTCAGGTACAGAAACTGAAACTTTGGATGAAAATTCTGATGAACAAGGAACAGACTCAGAAATCAGCGACAACACCGAAGAAGAGAACAACGAAGAAGTCAACAACGGAGTAAATGTTGAAGTTAACATTGATGTACCTACTGAATCAGTTGAAGTTTACAATGATACAGATGATACTAATACTTCTAATACACAAGTTGTTGACAACTCAGATGAAGATGAAGAGGTGAAGAAAAATGAAACCTCAAATGCTTGAAGAATTCTACATTGACAGCATCTATTTACCATTTGTGCAAAACGTCATAGATATGACACAAGCTCAGCAGTTCATTGATGCTGAAGTAGCATTCGCTTTAAATGGTAACTGGAATGTAACAGACTGGGGCAGTCGCACAGACTTTTGGAAATACTTCATTACTCACTATGGTCACTATCGTATCATGTATGAGTATTGTGAAGAAGTTAATGACACATTAATTTGTGATCATCTCGATTTTAACAAAGGTGCATACCCAGTTCTTATAGCCAACCACGAAAAGTACGACCGTTTAGCAAAATCACTCAAAGCCAACTATAATGTTCTTGCTCCATATAACATTGAAGAAGAACATTCAACAGGTAGCAAATCTTCAAAAACCACAATGCACTATGGTCAACACGAAGATAAAAATAAAGAGTCTTCAATGGATAACACCACCCTTTATGAATCTTCATCAACAGATTACGCAATGCACGATGACACTGTTGACCGTGAACATAATCAATCAACTACTTTTAAGAATGATACATTTGAACCAAATTCAGATGAAACATCACACACAAAAGATAGTCGCATAGGAAACATTGGTAATCACTCTTTCTCAGAACTAATAGAGAAAGAACTCAAACTCGCTCGATATAATCTGTGGGACATTATCTCTCACGATTTACTCGATAATATCTGCCTAAAATATTTTATGAGTTGTTAACAACTCGGAAAGGAAAAGCATATGGAATATAAACAGATTGGTCAAATCCTCAACAATGTTTTTGAGGACGTAATTGGCGAAACAGAAACAACAGTAGCAGAAGACCTCAGCAATATTGTTGAAGTTGGTCACACAATCACTTCATCATCACAGTGGGGTAATCAGTTTGAAAACTACGTTAAGAAACTTATCGACAGAGTTGGTAAGGTAATTTTCAGACAGAACGATCTTAACCTTATGCATCTCCCAATCTTCAAAGACTCTTGGGAATTCGGTTCTATCGCTGAAAAGATCCGTGTTGAAGCACCACCAACAAAGGAAGACCAGACATTTGAACTTTGGGACATTGCTTCATATGACCCGTCAGATATTTTCACTCCTGTACTTCCAGAAGTATCTTCAAAGTTCTTCAACAATTCAACCACATTCAGCATCAAAATCACAATTCCAAAGCGTCAGCTTAAGTCAGCATTTACATCTGCATCTGAAATGTCACGTTTCATTTCACTCATTGAAAACAGCATTCAGCAGAAACTTGCTATCGACCTGCTTTCACTTGAATACCGTACAGAAGCAAACCTCATAGCCGAGAAATTCCTCAGTGGTAATAATCACTCACTCGTAAATCTTCTTTATGAATGGCTGCGTGATGTACCAAATGCATCAACTATTTACTCCGGTTATTCAAAGCCTGAAGATGTGCTCACAGACCCATTTTTCCTCCGTTATGCTAATATGCGTATTGGTATGTACCGTGACTTTATCAAGAAACCATCTGTACTTTATGCTGACGGTGGTTATATAAACACAACATCTGACAAACAGCAGACACTTCTTCTGCTCACAGACTTTGACAAGGCACTTGATACATGGCTCTATAGCATGAACCGTCACAACGATTTTGTTGAACTCGATGGTTACACCTCAGTACCATACTGGATGTCCGGTGGTGATTCAGACGACTATTCAAAGCGTAGCACAATCAACGCAATTCCTGCTTCACAGGGACATCAGACAGCAACACCAGATCCACGTATTGTTGTTAAAATGTCCAATATTCTTGGCGTTCTTCACGACGTTCGTGCATCAGCTATTACATGTGAACACAAGGATGTTGAGTCCATAAATGTTCCAAACAACAGAACAATCAACTACTGGTATTTTGCAGATGCTAACTACATCAATGATACCGACGAGAACGTTGTTGTCTTCTATCTCAGTGAATACTATGCAATTGGTTCATTTGCTGATGAAGCTGCATTTATCGCTGCAACAGGTGCAACAGACTGGGCAACAGATGGTAGCAAATACTATCATTTCGTTGGTGGTGATACTCAGTACACTGCATACACAGGCTCTGAAACATTCCCTGCAGACACACCAATGTATGCAAATATCGCAAATATGTAATCATCGTAGAATATGGAGTTGTTAACAACTCAATTCCTACTTCCATTATGGCTCAATATCTTCCCCCAAAGGTATTGAGCCCTAAATCTTAGTTGTTAACAACTATGCGTTTTGCGGGCGCACGTGAAAGGCATAGGGGACAACGGTTAGGGGTTAGGGGTTAGGGGTTGAGGGTTGACGGTTGACGGAGAAAGGTTGTGATATTATGGCTTATACATTGAATGTTGGTTATTGTGACTGTGAGAATAATGTTGTCGATAAGACCAGTAGTTTACATTTAGGACAGGATATTAGTTGTGTTATGGTTAACACAGATAGTTTAAATCCTATCTTTAAAGTAGATGGTACAAGGAGCGATAGCAATTATTGTTATTGTAGTGAGTTTGGGAGGTACTATTTCATTGAAAGTGTTGAAGCTCTTGCTGGATGTCATTGTCTTTATCATTGTCATGTTGATGTTCTTCATACTTACAGGACTCAGATAAAAGGACTTACTTGTCTTGTTGCAAGAAATGAGGATATAAACAAGTGGAAGAGAGACATACATGATGAAATGATACCTATTAAAGCGAATAAAGGTTGTAGATGGAAACCTTTTTCAGGTGCTGATAGTGTTATAACAAATGATGTTTGTTATGTTCTCGGAATGATTTAAGAAAGGAGTTGTTAACAACTATGCCATCAACAACATGGGGTACAGGTACAGATATATTTGCCGTTGATTATCTGAGTGCACAGGTACCAAATAGTGGATCTACACAATGGCAAAGTAGTGATATATATGATAATATGTTGTCTGCTTTGGAGTTAAAAAGAATGGCAGGACATTTTGATGCAGGTGTTGATACAACAACAGGTTCATCAACTCCAGCAGATACACCGTTGTCATTAGTAACAGAGGGAGCAAGTCCGGGATATTATAGAACTATAAAATATGCAAGTCAGTACACTGATGATTATTTCTTCTCTCAAAATATTCTGATGTATGACAGACATATAATAAGTAATGTTAGTGATATTCAGAGATTAGTTTGGAAACCTACTATTACTATAGATACCTTTAATAATGCTCCAATGGTAGATGGAACCACATCTAACATTAAGTGTTATTCTATATCACAGTTTGAGTCAAATAAAGTTGATATACTAAAAAAAGGTAAAACAGATGAATATACGGCAACTGGTGTTAATATAATGCCCGCAATTATATCGCCTGAAAGTACTAATCATTTACAGGGTTTTAACTATTGGGGTCGAGTAGATGAATATGTGAACTGGGTTGATAGTTTAGTATATAGATATAATCAGACTTATGGAAGTGGATCTGATAATGTAGCACGTTATTGTCCTGTTTTCGGAAATCAATCTCCTATTACATTACCTAACTCAAGTGGTGAAACAAGTAAATGGGCAATTGATGATACAGGTAATTATGCAGTGAGATTCACATATAAAGCAGCAGATCAGTATAGTTACTTATGGACTACATATTGTAATGTGAAATATTGGATATGTAGTGAAGATGAATTACTTCATGTATTAGCACGTAGTGGTATGAAGTTTGTATATAATAACACAATGTATAAACCAGTAGCTGAAAATGGTGTCATCACAGGTTATACTGATGACATGGATAAAGAAAGTGAATGGGATAATTGGCATGATTATACAGACCATGAAGTACCTGTAACGCCGCCTGTACCACCTACACCGGATAATCCATGGGACGTTGATCCTGAAACTTATGGTTGGTCAGGTGGAGAAGTAAGTGGTATGGTAAAATACTATTTACTAACAGCTGGACAGATGAGTTCATTACAATCTGCAATAGCATCTAATGCTAACTGGACTATTGATTATTTGAATTGTATTGTTAGCTGTTTTGTTGTTCCTAATAGTGGTATCTTTTTTGATGCACCTATTCCAACTACTGTTAAGTTTAAATTAGATAATGCTACAGAATGGGATACCGGAGTTGGTTGTTCAAGAATACAAGGAACAAAAAATAAAAGTGGTGGTACTATAGACATACCAAGGTTAACAAATACTTTCTATGATTTTGAACCTTATAGTGACTATAGTGTTTATATTCCTTTTTGCGGTAGAGTACCTATTAAGGGTAATGTGTGTTTAGGTCACGAGATAAAGGTAACATATTATCCTGATGTTCCAACGTGTTCATTAACAGCTGTTGTTTCATGTGGTGGTGCTACAATTGCTATAGCTAAAGGTTCATTCGGTACTATGACACCTGTAACAAGTAATGGGTCAGATAGAAAGACTGCTGCTGTAATCGGAGATGTTGCACCTATTATAACAGGTATTGGAACTGGTATAGTTGGTGTTGCTTTAGGTAATCCTTTAATAGTAGGAGCTGGTGCTGCTCAAGCTTTAGGTGGTATCATGGGTGGAGTTAAAGAAACTGTTCAAAGTTATGCTTACAGTGTAGGTTCAACAGGTGATAGTAGTTTCTTTAGTGCAGGTAATAGATGTTATTATTATGCTAATTACCCACTGATTGATGAAGTTGTTAACAACTCAATGTTTGGACATAGTGTTGGATACCTTTGTAATACAGTAGGTAAACTTAGTGAATTTCATGGATTTACTATATGTGCTAACCCTCATGTAACTTTTAGTGCAACTGCTGAAGAACGTGAAGAGATTGAAAGATTACTTTCAATGGGTGTAATTTTACCTGATGGAGAGTAGGAAAAAAAGGAGTTGTTGACAACTATGGCTAAAGAGAAAAAAGAGTATTACGATTGTAGAAAGATACTAGCAGAGGGTAGTGTTTATAATATTGTAATCGGACAGAGATCAAATGGTAAGACATATGGCTTCATTGAAGAAGCTCTTGATGAATACTGTAAAAATAACACTCCCTCTGTATATATCAGAAGATATGATGAATCAATAACAAGTGCTAATATCTTTAAGCTTTGTACGCCACATATAAATAGTCTGATTATTATGAGTGACGGAAAATGGAATAACTTTGAGTACAAGAATAGAACGTTTTACCCTACGAGAATTAATGAAGAAACTGGTAAGGTTGAAGCAAAAGGCGATCCGTTCTTATACTGTGTAGGAATGAACAGTTGGGAACACAAAAAGGGACAGGACAGAGGTTTTGTTAGGTATGTAATATTTGATGAGTTCTTAACAAGGGATACGTATCTTAATGATGAGTATGCAAAGTTTATGAACTTGTTGTCAAGCTTTATTAGAGATAGAGTTGGTACAACTATAGTCATGCTTGGAAATACCGTTAATAAGTTTTGTCCTTACTTCTCGAAGTTTAAGATTAATATGAAAGACATTAAGCAAGGTTTCATATATAATTTCAGATACGGTGAAACTACAATGTCTTTGGAATATTGTAAACCGTCTACTAACACAAGTAAAGTTAATAAGGCGTACTTTGACTTTGATGAAAAACAGCTGGATATGATTAAATCAGGATACTGGGAGATATGTTCATATCCGAGATTTTATAACGGGAAACGTGATGACTGTGAAGAGCTTGGACGTATTTATATACATTTCAGTACACACGTATTGAGATGGGATTTGCTTATTGATGATGATAAGAACGTTATCAGTTTTATAAGTCCAAGTAATTTTGATAAAGCGTTAGAGTCTGGTGACATATTCATGACTGATGATAGCTTGACGCTGTTGGATAATCGAATGTGTTTCTGTGAAATGCCAAGAAACAAGTTGACACAGTATTTAATAGCATCTTGGAAAGGTAACAAAATATACTTTGCTAATGATGACTGTGGAGATGTGTTTGAGAACTGGATGAAAACTACTTTAAGAAAGAATGACTTTAGAAGTTTCTAAAATAAAAAAGAAAATGCCCTTGATATTGTTGTTAACAACACAACGAAATATCAAGGGCAATTATTATTTTTCATATTTTTCCTGACCAAAGAAGTAATCATAAATGTTTTTGTCTTCAAATTCTATTCGACCATATAAGAAATCAAAGAAATCATCTGAAAGACACATGGAGAAATCCGCAGGAGTAAGACATACACCGGAGCGTGTATCAACAATTGAAACATTTCCAAGATAATCTGTTACAATGAGATTGCGTCTACCCTCAACATATGTATGTGTGAGTTTGCAATTGGAAAGCTTGAAATTATTTTTAAAGTTTTTGAATTTCTCTTCTGTTGTTTCTCCCAAATGGTCTGCCATGTTTTTAGGAGCACCTGCTACAGTGGTTTCCACAACCCACTTTTTCTTTTTAGGATGGAAATACTCAGTGATATAACGTTTTGAACCAAGGGACTTGAATGTACGATAGTATGGTTCTTCCTCAAAAACACCCATGAAAAATTCTTTACCATCTTTATCAAAGAAACGGTATTCATCTTCTGTGAAGTTGTGATATTTCATGGCGTTAAGGAAGTTCTCTTTAATATTGTTGTTAACAACAGACCAATAACGATCGTACTTTTTCCAACCAAGATATTTTACAGAGTCGGTGTCGCAATAAACTGCATTTTCTGACATGTGCTTAATTGGAGTAAGTATTTGACGACGAGCATAGGATGTTACCCAAACGCCTATTGAATACCATAGATACTGTTTTGGATTGCCGATGTATTTTTTATAATCTGCAAAAGTTTTTTCTTCTTTGATAAAAGCCATATTGGACATTTCATCGAAGTAAACTCCTGAGTTGAGAAGATTAAATACCGCAGAACCATACACACCATTTATACGATTTTTGCTACGCATATAATTCTCTTCTTCACCCTCAACACCCTTTAATGCAGTTTTCTGCTTGAAGAGTTTGAGGATTACTGCTACTAATTCTTTTGGTAAATATTCCTTTTTGGATATGTGCAGAGAGGATAATGTGATTTTATCAAAGTCATAAAAATCACAGATGTTTTGTAGATCAATTTCATTGATGTCAAACTCAAGATATGATGCAGATACTATACGTCCATTGTCTACGATGTTATCATCTGAAATTTTCTTTGCTTTATGTAAAGAGAGAATGTTGTGACAATGTTTTGCTCTTATATTAGCAAATGTTGCGTGACACGCCCAAGCATATTCATCCGGTGGGTAATTCATAGATAATTTTTTAAGTTCGGATAGGGAGTTAACATCAAAGTCAAGTTGATACCATATAGTTGGATATTTACGTGCCACCATTTGATACGGGTAGCTTGATGCAATATCTCTACATTTGAGGTTATATAGGGTTTGGTCTATGTATAGATAATTGCAGTGTGTATAAGCACCGGCGTATATGGAAATGAGTAAGTTTTGAAGCTCTATTGTCTGAGCTGAATATAACTGAACAAGAGAATGAATCTTCTTTAAAGAATTTGTTGTTGACAACTCTTCAATGAACAAGTAGCGGACTTCACCTGTTGAGGTTGTTGGGATGTTTTCTATACGCTTGTATTCTTTCTTCTTTTTAGCTATATAAGCACATACCACTTCAGTATCTTTCCGTTGATAGTTCATTTCTTTGTCGGTTATTGGTGTTGTTGGTGTACGAATGAGATTATAATCTAAGTCACCAACCGCTTTTTCTACTGGCAAATGTTCATTCTTTGCTAATTTTTCCAGTTTGCAGTTAGCAAGGGCAAGAGAATCACGGAATTCTATGTTACGATATGTGCATTTAAGGACATTGTGTGCTTTACGGCAAAAGACATCTGTGAGTTTCATGTAATCTTTCATGAACTGAAACTCAAATGAAAGGTTATGAACCCAGATTACATAATACCAACCTTTTGCGCAAAAGTCTGATAGTCTATCGAGATAGGCTACTACATCTTTCCAGTTACGGACTGTGAAGTGATGGTAAGTTCCTGCAACATATTCACAGAAATCTGCTAAGTACATCCAAGCATATTTGCGTTCAACTTCACGTGTTACAGTACCATCACGATGTGCAACATCTTTATATTCGACATAGGAAGTTGACTCTATATCGAATGAGATAATGTTTTGTTTATAGTTTCTTCTGAGAAAACTCATGTTGTTAACAACTCCTTATTAAGATGCTTATAGATGGAAGATGTATTTAAGGTCTGAAGCTGAAATATCTGAATTCCAAATTTTATCGTTAATTTTTTTTGCGTATTCCTTTTGCTTGGAAGTTAAGATTTTGTTTTCAAGTCTTTTAGAGTACTTCTCAAATACATCTACTACATTATCAGACTCAGCTAATGCAGCCTGAACTTCATTATAAGTGAGAATTGCGAAGAGTTCATGAAATTCCTGTGAAAGGTAAGATAATGTGTCAAATGCCTGAATGTAAGTAGTGCTAGACACTTCTTTACCCATTGCTGACCATATTTCTTTTGCACGTTCAAACCTATTAATGTTCTTATTAAGTTGTGCTCTTGCTTCATAAGCATTTGTACCCTGAATATTGTATAACGCTGAATAGAGAGATCGTAAATCTTCATAAGATTTTATCTGATCTCTGAAAATCTTACCCGTATGGTACTTCGATTCTTCAAGACCATACTTTTTGTAGATTTGACGCAGGTTTTTATACGCTACCTGCATAGTGGGAGAACCTTTGTACAAGTCATTGTCTATCCAACGCTTGAGCTTACGGGTTGCGGATGTGATGTTGCGTGCAATATATTCACGCATTTCTTTGAAGTTCAGACGCCGTCTTTTCTGACGGTTGTACTTTTTTGATTTTGCCATTGGAATTCCTCCTTATGATGTTAGAACGGTAAGTCCTCTTCATTTATAACAATAGGCTCAAATGGAGCTGTGTTGTTAACAACTGGCTTTTCGTAAATTCCTCTGTAATTACACTCATGTCCTGTGCAACAGATTGTATTTATTACGGTTGTGGCATAAGGGCAATCGTAATTACCGGTTGCCACATCACGATTTGAGCAGTAGTTCTCATGAACGTATTCTATTAACGGTTTTGCACCATTTTCCGCTGAACTAAAATCTGACTTACCATGAATGTAGTCTGTTAATGTTTTTGATGCTAAAGAAACTTTTAATGCAAGTTCTTCCCTTGAAATACCGTACTTTTCTAGTTTCTTATTAAGTTTTGTGACAACTTGTTTTTCACATTTGCTCATAATAATTTACCCCTCTTCTTAACTGTATAATTTCGTTAACTTTTAATATACGTTCTTTATATTTAAGTTTTCATAGAAGGGTGAAACATAATCTACCGCCTGATACCTTTCCATCTTTCCCGTACCACCGATAGTGACAGTACCTGTCGAGTCAT
>ERZ808048.232-NODE-232-length-11812-cov-3.732680_pt1 | contig 11812 bp, 14 predicted proteins | sample MGYA00380197_ERZ808048 | MGnify/ENA primary metagenome ERZ808048 (study PRJEB31490, sample SAMN06133377) | cow dung metagenome | isolation source: M1 | host: cow | place: China: Chengdu | collected 2015-05 ... | reverse complement strand
GAGTCTTTGGTCGAGAGTTTTTTCCTCACCGTCTTTGAAAAGACGAAGCTCTCCTCTTACAGTTTCGCCAAGAAGAGCTGTTCTAATCTGCTCGGTTAAGATTTCGCCGCAGAGTGTGCATCCGCGCCCTTCATAAATCGGACTTCCGACAAGCTCTTCTTCCGAGCATGAAAGAAAAGACAATACTGCTTCGTTTGCCTGAATAACAGTTAAGTCAGAGTCGGTTAAGAGAACCATCTCGGATGAAAGGTTGAGCATGGCCGATACAGGAACTCGTTTGGATAGGAAAAAGACCTTGGCTTTTCCAAACATCCGCATCTCCACTCGTCCTGCCATCAGGAGGTTATCCATGTATCGTGCGATTGTATTCCGGTTGATGTGCGCTGCGTCAGCAATTTCGGTCACAGACATTCCGCGCGGATTGTCTTTCAAAAGTGTAAGTATTTCAGAAAAATCGCCTGTCAGCTCAACCATTTAGTATTATTACGTTGTCTGCAAAGATAATGCTTTGCACGTATGCAACGCACTATAGCCAATCATCAATGCCATGCAATGAGGCAAAACTATAAATAACATAACATCAAATATGTATATAGCAGCCTGCGAGAAGAGCGCAGACGGCAGCATAGTGCTGGTGAAAACCGTAAATCAATAAAGATACACCCCAAAATCGGACACTCTACACCTCACACACCACACCAAATCACCAGCACAGTGCCAATAAAATAATTAATGACACGTACACCACACCTCCTTTTCTTTTCTTTTCTTTTCTTTCTTAGCAAAAAAGAAATACTATTCATGCTAATTTCTGGATGATGAAACCTTTCGCATGCAGATACGATGCTGTTCTATTCGACATGGACAACACGCTTCACAATTTATACGCCGCAAGATTTGCCGCGGCAGAAGCTGTATCTGCCTGCAAAGGAGTGTTTGGAAACCTTCTATTCTCCATTCTAAACCCGGACACACCGACAAGAATCCCGGATTCATTAACCGAGTATTTCACAGAAAATAATCTCGACGGATTAGAAGAGATGCTTTATCTCTATGAAGTACTTGAAAAATTCTGCATAAAGCCGTATGAGATTCTTTGCGAACTCACATCCGAACTGAAAGAAGCAGGAGTTTTAGTAGGACTGATATCCAATGCTGATTCAGCATCAACAAAAATCCGCCTGCGTGAGCTTGAACTCGAAGGAGTTTTTGATATCGTTGTAAATCCCGAAACCTTCGGCGTGAAAAAACCAAACCCGCTTGTGTTTCAAAAGACGCTCGAAGCCTTAGGCGTTACAGCAGACAAAGCAGTCATGATTGGAGACAGACACGACCGCGATGTTGAGCCCGCACGAAATGCAGGGCTTTCAGCAATTCACATATGGTTCGGCTCTGTTGATGCCAAAGACAAAGTAATGTGTGCTGAAACTCAGGAAGACGTTCTAAGGTTCCTGGAGTAAAAAAAAAAGATTTCTAAATACCCGCGCCCGGATGCGTTGCGGGTATTCCGGCATTATGCGATTTTAGAGAGTTCGCCGGTCTCTAAATTATAGAACAGTCCGTGAAGCTTAACCTTACCTGCATTTTCTGCGTTTGCAACAAGCGGGTAAAGTCTTAAGTGCTCAAGCTGGAGACGAATATTCTCAAACTCAATCTCACGCTTGCGAATTGCCTTCTCTTCCGGAGTTTTTGCTTCACCTAAGCGCTCGTCAACGCGAACCTGTGCTTCGCGGGCATTGTTAATCCAGAGCGGAATGTATGAATCCTTGCTCATATCAACATCGAGTGCATTGAGTGCACCGCAGTCAGAGTGACCACAGACAACAATGTCTTGAACCTTTAAGTGATTAACTGCATACTCGAGAACTGTTGCGAAGTTCCAGTCATGAGTTGGAACAATATTTCCAATATTTCTGTGAGTGAACAACTCCCCAGCACGACAGTGGGTAATACGCTCAGGATTCACACGTGAATCAGAACATCCAATCCAGAGAACAGTTGGGTGCTGTGAAGTCGTAAGCTGCATATAGCGCTCTTTTTTGCGCTCAAAATCCTTCTCCAGAAAGATTTTGTTTCCTTCAATGAAACTTTCGATCATGAAACTATACCTCGTAAACAATTCTATTACGCTGTGAAGATATATCAGGCTTTTGACTTGTAAATAAGATTAGAAAAAAGATAGTTATTCTTTGCAGGAAAGACAGCAGCTATTCCCGCCTCTGAGAACTCCGCAAAGCTCACAGAACTTATGCTCAAGAGCATCTTCATCAAGCTTTCCTGCCTGAATCTCTTTTGCGATATCGCGGATGATTTCGTTAATATCATCATCGAAAACAATCCTGTAACCGCGTTTTCCAGACAAATACTGGGAAATTGCAGATGGAGCAACCGATAGATATTTTGCGGCCTGAACCTGACTTACGCCGAGATTAACCAGCTCTGCTGCAAGGGATGCCTGAATTGCCGGGATAATGTTCATAACAATATCCTGACATGGAACTTTTACCATAATTAATAATAACGCCGTTTATATTAATATAAGTTCCTTTTTAGGACATAAAAAATAGATTTAGAGGGAGAATTCCTTAGTCTCGTCGCGAGATTCACCTTCAATCTTCTTGAAAAGTCCCGGCTTGCTCTTCGGAATTAAACAAAGCGGACACTTCCACTGGTCTGGAATATCCTCATATTTTGTTCCAGGCTCGATTCCGTGTTTCGGGTCTCCGGTCTCCTCATCGTAAACCCATCCGCAGTAAATACAATACCATTTTGCCATGCTTAGTAATTACACTGAGAACTATTTGAATATAACTTTTGAGACACTACCGAATACCTCTTATAGTTTTGAGAACGAATAATTTGTTAACGAAATTTTCGGTTGAGAAAAATCAATGACTGTCACACTCACACCTGAAGAAGTTAAAGCCAGATTCGGCCCGATGTTCTGCCGCCGCCTATTAGTAATGACGGACGAGAAAAACGGGATTGCAGAGATTCACGAAGAGTGCCACGCAAGGGGTCCGATTGAGTGGGACCACATGAACAGACGCCGTGCAGGAGGCGCCCTTATTTCGGCAAAAACTGAAGGTTGCAAAATGACAATGACCGCAAAACTCGGATGTTACCCGATTCGCTTCGGACCTGCGGCAACCGAACTTGGAGGTCAGGCTCTCGAAGCAGTCATTGTAAAAGGAGACGAAGTCCACACCTCATGGGCAGGTGCTGCCGGTGCCGGAGTTGGAGTTTGCGCATGCCTTGCACAGGCTCCGGGTGTTATCAGAACCGAATACAAATCCGAAGATGACCTAAACGTTGGAGGTGCACGCATCTGCAGAAGTACAGTCATTCTCCCGAAATATGAAAAAATCACATTCGGAATTGACGACACAGATGTAAAAGAAGAGGGAGCAACATGGGTTCTTGCTCTTCAGTGCGGAGAAGCATGCAATATTGACGGAGCAGTTTTCCTTGGAATGCGTCTTGTACAGCTCAACCCGAAAGCACCAAACAAAACAACAAACTGCACAGGATCTGCCATCAGCTTCGCAGTTCTGCCGGAAAAGAAAGCAGAACTCATCGAGTTTGTAAAGACCTTTGTCGAAAGCCATTCCGTAAGTCCTGAGACAGGAATCTGTTATATCGAAGGACTTGTGATGCCTGAATCTCCATACAAGAAACAGATTAAAACCGAACTCTTAACCGTAGAGTACGCAAACGAAGAAGCAAAAAGAATCGGTGTCACATACATCGACTCTGCAAACTCAAAGGGAAGAATCGGTTCTCTTGGAGCTCTTCTCTGGGCTAATGACGGTGTTGAGGCAGCAGGTCTCTTCGGCGAACAGCCATAACTCTTTTTTTTACATCAACCGTCAGACCTATACTTTTGAAAGTCAAACAAATACCATATGTGGGAATCTTTAAAGGAACAGATTATCGAAGTAGGCTCAGCCGCACTCACCGGTGCTGACGCTTCCGCATATGTAAAAGACAACGCAGTCGTATTCGTTTACGAAGGAAACAAACTGCAGATTCCAGTCGCAGAAACATCCGACATCACCCTTCGCCACATCGGAGGAGGGACTGTCATGCTCAAATACAAATTCATCGAAGTCTTAGGTAAGATTGAGATTCCGGAATGATATTTCCAGTAAGCTGTAAGTTCGTTGGAAATGCATCCACAAAGCCTCATGGCGAAAAGGTATACTTCCTAACCCAGTACTTAATCAGGAGCACAGAAAACGGTCCGGAAATCCTGGAGATAACACCAGGTGACGGAGACGGACTTCTTCGCCCGATAAAATCAGTTAATCTTCTGGCAGGACCAAAAGACATTGCAGTCTGGGAAGGACATGTAAACCCTCATGACAGGGCAGACCTTGTTCGAAAAGCCATGACGACTGGAAAGCGTGCAACAATTTTTGGAAGCACGACAGACCACATGACATTTGTAATCGACCCGTCTTTTGACGAGTTCGAGACAATTCATGTGTTCGACAACACACCGCCGAAGGCATCTCTTTCGGAAACACTCAGGTCTCTTGAATCAATCGGATACTTTGAGCCTGACAATATTATCTTCGAACACCACATCGAAGACATCTCAGAGTACGAAGCAGATGTCTACCCATGCAGGGCGGGAGGTTTTCCAAGAACCCTTGACCGTGCAAATGTCAAAGAAGGAGACATTGTTGCCTGCTGTAAGACAGGAAGACAGATTTGCGAAGAGACATCAGATGCAGAACTTACATTCCGCGAGACCTGCCCTGTAACCCGTATAGATAAAGAACCGTTTATCACAAGGTGCTGCAGAATGGATGAAGCAGGAATACAGGTTCGAAACGGATGTTTCGGAGTTGTTGTACACTGGGCAGCACCGCCGCGTGAAATCTGCGAGAGCTTAGATGCGATGCTTTTTGAGTGGCGCAAAAGAAAATACGGAGAATGACATGGTTAAATTAGGATTTCATGTATCCATTGCCGGGTCTTTTGACCTTGCAGTCGAGAGAGCAAAAGCTTTGTCATGTGATACATTTCAGATGTTTACAAGAAGTCCGCGTGTCTGGGCGGCAAAACCAATCTCGGACGGAGCGGCAATTTCGTTCAAAAGAACACTTGAAGCGTCAGGCATCGGACCTGTGGTTGACCACATGCCATACCTTCCAAACCCAGCAGCAGAAAAGCCTGACATCTATGAAAAATCGGTTGCAACATTAACCGAGGAGCTCAACCGCTGTCATCAGCTTGGAATTCCATACCTTGTAACCCACTTAGGCCATCACGGAAAAGAAGACGGGCACAAAAAAGGACAGGAAAAGGTAATCGAAGCCATTGGAAAAGCCCTGGATGACTCCGAAGGTGATGCTATGATTCTTCTGGAAAACACCGCAAACGAGAAAAACACCGTAGGCGGAACTTTTGCAGACGTTGGCGTTATCGCTGACGGGCTGTCACGTGAAGCACGCGTCGGGTTCTGTTTCGACACATGCCATGCGGCAGCCGCAGGTTATGACCTCCCAGGATTTGGGGCTGAAACTGTCTTTGGATGGTTCGCAGATGAAGCAGGAAGCCTTGACCGCCTCAAAGTAATCCATCTAAACGACATGAAAGGAGGAGTGGGCTCTCACTTAGACCGACACGAACATTTAGGGCTTGGAACACTTGGAGAGTCAACAATTCATGACATCTTAACGCTTCCGTCACTATCTCACTGTGCATTTATCATGGAAACGCCGGTAAATGAAGTGCGTTCAGATAAAGAAAATATGGAAGTCGCAAGAAGACTTTCCCAGTAATCTTTTTTTTCACACCTTCAGCACAACCTCTATTTGTACATACGAGAAATTATTATACACAATTGGAGATTTCGTATGGTTTACCGGGATGATTCTATCACTAAATTCGAATACTCAGAAGAGACACTGCGTTCACTCTACAGCATGTTCTGCTACGGATACAATCACGGCGGACCGCAGGCAGAAGCACTTTGGTACTTTGACACCAGAATCTCTTATCAGGAACTCATGGACTCAATCCATGCATTCGCTGCAGGACTTGCAAAAGAGGGAGTAAAGAAAGGAGACTACGTCACAATCTTTCTCCCAAACATCCCGCAGTGCGTAATTTCTGTATATGCAGTAAACAGACTTGGTGCAGTATGTAACTTAGTACACCCGCTCTCCACCCGTCAGGAGCTTGAATACTGTGTAAAACTCACAGACAGCCGTTTCATCCTCGCATTCGACCAGAACGAAAAACTCTGCGAAGGACTTGGAGCAAAAATCATCTGCTGTGACACAACAACCTACTTCCCGAAATCTCCAAAGGGATTCGTTCTCAAATACGGTTACAAATTCTTAAACCGCAAAATCGAAAAATCCAGAGAATCTCTTCGCTGGACTGACATCTTTGACGCAGGAAAGGCGTTCTTAAAAGATGGAGGAAAGCTTCCAAAAGACACCATGAAAGCCGAGGACACTGCGGCAATTATGTACACCGGCGGAACCACAGGAGATTCCAAGGGAGTTGTCCTCTCGAATGCGGCAATCAACGCATCAACGTCTGAGATGATTTTAGAAAAGCTCGACAACGCCCCGCACATCGGAATCGCTTTCCTCTCAGTTCTCCCGGTCTTCCACGCATTCGGTCTCTCGATTGTAATCCACGCCCCGCTCTCAGGCGGTATGCGTGCTGTTCTGATGCCGAACTTCGACACAAAGAAGTGCGCAAACACCATCCTCAAAGAAAAAATCGAGATTATCGCAGGCGTTCCGGCCATGTTCGAGCGCATGTACCCGCTCTTAAAAGACAACGACCTCTCCTTCATTAAGCACATGGTATCCGGAGGAGACAAAGTCTCCCCTGAACTTGTTGCCCGTTACAATGAGATTATGAACACACAGTTCCTCCCGGGATACGGATTAACCGAAGCATGCGGTGCATGTCTCTTAACCAAACTCGGATACAAGGAGTTCCCGGAAGGATGTGTCGGAAAACCACTTAGAAAGAATACCATCTGCTTAGTTGAACCGGGAACAACCACCCTTGTCGAAAACGAGGGAGAGCTTTGTATCAGAGGACCGATGCTGATGGACGGATATCTCAACAATCCTGAGGCAACTGCTGATGTCATGCGTCTCCACGATGACGGTCTTGTGTGGCTCCACACAGGAGATGTCGTAACTCTCGATGAAGAGCAGAATGTTATATTCAAATCCAGATACAAGAGAATGCTTAAAGTAAACGGATATAATGTTTATCCGACAATCATCGAGAACACGATGGAGAAATGTCCGGCAATCGCTGAAGTCTGCGCTGTTGGTATGCCGTGGAAGAACGGAGACACTCGTGTGAAGCTCTACGTCACTTTAGCAGACAAGAACGCAAACGAGGAGGAGGCAATTGCTGAGATTAAAGCATACGCATCCGGGCAGATGAACCGCTGGCATCAGCCAAAGGAAGTCCGCGTCATCGAGAAGTTCCCGATGACCAAGATGAACAAGGTTGACTACAAGGTCCTTGAAAAGGGACTTTAATTTCTTTTTTATTTTTGATTAGAGTTTTTTCTCCCGGCCTTAGATACTTCTTTAGAAAACCGCATGTGTTAGATTAGAAAAAAGTAAGAGGGCTTTTTCCTTTCTGTTATTCCAAATCCTGAATTTTCATCTTTTCAATCTGGTTCTTCTTTTTGTACTGCTGACGGCAGACGAAATATACCAGAAGCAGAATGATAGTCGGGATGTTTACAATTAACCAGAAAAGCAATGCCGCGCTGTTTGCTGCAATCATGTTGAGCGGGACAATCAGACTGAACAAGAAGCACAAAGCAGGAAGCACAAGACCCGGGATTTTGCTCTTTGTTCTTGACAAAACAATCTGCAGAATAACCACGCAGATAACAATCAGTGCAATAATTAGTAAACGAATCATTTTTTTACCTCCTTTGTTTTCTTATACTCATGAATCAGAATCTTTGCAGTGTCGAAATCAATCTTATCTGAAACGGCAAGCCGCTTAATCAAAGAAACATAAGGGTCGGTTTCAGAATTGTCATTGATTTGTATCTTCTGAATCAGACGGTCAAGCCGAAGCCTGACAGTCGGATATGTCACCCCATACTGGGATGCCATCTCCTTCAAAGACCCGGATGCCAACAGGAAACGCTTGATAAAGGACACGTCCTCATCCTCCAGATTAACCATCCATTCGGGAATAACCTCTAAGGCCATACTTTAATAAAATTAAATATGTGTTTTAACTTTATTAAAGTTGTGTGTGAACTAAGTTTAAGAAAAAAGAAAATTAAGCATCCAGAAGAGTTCTGGATACAATATATTCGCCGTGTGCTTCGCGGGTAGTTCCGACAATTAACCACTTCTGGTCTCCGTGTTCTTCCACGACTCCCTTTGCCTCCAAGGTCTCGCCTGTGAAACACTGACCGCAGTAGGTATGGGTGAATGATAAGACCATATCAATCTCCTCGTGGTCAACCTTGTAGATACCCGGAGAATCGAATGCCAAGGAGGCATCGGTTACCTTCGCCTCTATAGTCATAATTCCAGTCTTCTCGCCTAAAGTAATTGGCGGTACGGAATGAAGATTATCATATCCTCTCGAATAAAGCAGGTCGAAGTATGTCCCCTCGAACTCGCCGCGGTTAAACTTTCTTGACTCGTGAAGAACGAAATCATCAAAACTGATATCCGGCTGACGCTTCTTGTAGACCTTCTGCCACATCTCTTCACTCATCGACGGAATCTTACCTTCGGCCACTGCCTTCATAAGCTGTTCACGTGCCTTAAACCATGCAGAGCCGTAAACAACCATGTCGATATCAGACGTTCCACACTCAAGACCAGCCACAAGAGAACCTGTACATCCGTAAGTTCCTGCCGGAAGGTCAAAGTGAGAGAAAAGACGTGCAACCCGCGGGTCACGTTCTGCGATAAACGGTGCCTGCTCTTCAGGCTTTAACACCTTAACAATATCTGAAAGCGGCACACGGTGAACGAGATCAAGATACTCCGGCTTATGCTCTTTGACCCATGCAAAAGCATCTGCAAAATCATACTTCTTATATCTGACACCCCACGGAGACATACGGTCTCCGTCTTCAGTTGGAACATAACGCAGAACGCACTCTGCACGCTCATCATTCTCATAACCGGAAACAGCATACAGACAGCCGTCTTCGGTCATCACAAAATCCCGCAGGCGAATCGGTTTCATTAAAAATAGATGGGTTTGGAAACCCTATTAATTCATTGATAGATTCTCTTCGGACTAAAGAGTTGAGAAGATGTTATGCCTTCTCTTTTTTCACAGGGATTCTGTCATCGCGTGCATCCCCAATGAAATTCTTAGCCACAATGTAACACTCGGTACTGCCGCGGCGGGTAGCCTTCGAGCGGATAACGCGGACAGAATAGAAGCGTTCCTTGACTAAGTCAAGCAAATCATTAAAGTCTGCTCCCTGGAAAGACTTCATAACAAGGTTTCCGCCCTGCTTTAGAAGCGATGCGGCAAACATTAAAGCATCTTCATTTAATGCCATAATACGAGCCTGGTCGTATGACTTGGCACCTGATAAGTGAGGTGCTGCATCACAGACCACCACATTTACAACAGGCATAGCCGCGCGTACTTTTTCCTGAATCTCAGGCGATGTAAAATCCCCGATGAAACTGATTACACCCTCAAGCGGTGCGATTGGATTTAAGTCAACACCGCAGAGCTGACCCTCGGTTAAGGTCTTTAAAACCTGAAGCCAGCTGCCCGGTGCACAGCCTAAATCGACGACATTATCCGTTTTTCTGATTACATTGAACCGGTCGTTGATATCGATTAACTTGTATGCCGACCGTGCTCTAAATCCTTCTTTCAAGGATTTTCTATATGTTGCATCTCTTGTCCAAAGTGACCCCATGAATCTACCTCTGAAATAGTAGTAATTATCTATGATTAAAGAACATATAATTATAGTTATAAAATCTCACTCTGACACATTGGAGTGAGGACTAATCAAGGGTATTCAGATATGTTACAGGCAACAATTCAGGCAGATATTTTCCGCGAGACTATCGATGCTATCTCCGCACTCGTAAACGAATGCCGTCTTCACCTCACAGCCGACGGAATCAGAACCATCACTGTTGACACCTCCAACGTCGCAATGGTGTCTTTAGAGCTTGCTGCATCCGCATTCGAGAACTACTCCTTAACCGTTGAGTCCGCAGAAATCGGTCTCGACATCGAAAAGATTCGTTCCATGATGGGAATGATCGGCAAAGCCGACGTCATCTCTCTTGACCTCGACGACACCGGAAAGAAGCTCAAGCTTTCCTTTGGCGGATACGAATACTCCATCACCCTTCTCGATACCAAGACCATCAGAAAGGACCCGAACGCACCGAACTTAAACCTCCCTGCAACCTTCGAGATCGCAGGAGCAATGTTCAACGATGCAATCAAGGCATCAGGCATGGTTTCCGATAAGATTTCTCTTGCCGTCTCCGGCGAGACCCGCATCTTTACCATGAACGCAGAAGGCGACTCTGACAGAATCAAGAGAGAACTTGCAGGAGACGATGTTCACTACATCACCTGTGCAGATGCACGCTCCCTCTTCTCCCTTGACTACTTAAAGGACATGGGTAAATCCATCTCCCGTGCAGAGAAGGTTCAGATTCGCCTCGGAAACGATCACCCGGTTCAGTTCTCCTTTGAGTACGCAGAAGGCAAAGGAAAGATCGGATATCTCTTAGCTCCGAGAATCGAGGCAGATTAAATAGAATATGGCGGCTGTTGAGCTGCGGGATCTGCTTCATTACCCTTTTTTACCTGAAGCCCAGAAGATTTTAGCATCCCGCGGGATTTCTGTTGCCGGCCTGTCAAAAACAGGTTCGGGTAAGAATTATTTAGATAAAGCAGCCGAACGTGTAGTTTTCGCAATCGACGGAAAAGAGACATACCCGTCTGATACGTCTGGCGATAATATTTCTGACATCGTAACTTATGTCTTAGCCCGCGTTCTTGTTTCATGCACGAAGGACAAGAGAACAGTTGAGCGGTTTGTCCGGGCCGAGGCAAAGCGTGTTTTTGCGTACTTAAAGCAGGAGCAGAACCAGACGATTAAGTCCCGCGTGTGTTCCGAGTTTGGAATATCTCTTGAAGCAGAGACACTTACTGTTCTTCAGTACGTTGAGATGGCTGCAAACATCCGCGAGGAGAAGTGGAGGCTTATCAACCGCGAGGTTACGGCAGGAAAAGTCAAAATCTCATCTGACGAGCTAGAGGTTCTGTTAAGTGAGAAGATTAGATCTTACCTTGGCTCTTCTCTTCCGATGAATGTCCCGGGAGCTATTGAGCGCGAGTTTGCCCCGTGGACCGAGAAGCTCTTAATCAAGACTCAGGAACGCACGCTTGCGGAGTTTGGGGCAATTGATGAGTCTGCATATCCGCCGTGCATTCAGGCGTTAATCCAGGGAGCTGCGGCAGGTGTTAATCTGACGCACTCGGGACGTTTTGCTCTTGTGTCGTTCCTGCATTTAATCGGAATGGATGCGACACAGATTGAGAGCATTTTTGCACGAAGCCCTGATTATAATCCTGATATGACAATGTATCAGGTAGACCATATCTTAACAAATGAATACACGCCGCCTTCATGTGTTACGATGCTGACGCACGGAATCTGTGTGTCGAAGGATGCAACATGTGAGAAGGTGTCTCATCCGTTAAACTATTACCGCGAGAAGAAGCGGTATCTGGAGCGCAAACGGCGGCTTGAGGAAAGCAAGGCAAAGAAGGCAGCAGA
>ERZ808048.230-NODE-230-length-11834-cov-5.097049_pt1 | contig 11834 bp, 10 predicted proteins | sample MGYA00380197_ERZ808048 | MGnify/ENA primary metagenome ERZ808048 (study PRJEB31490, sample SAMN06133377) | cow dung metagenome | isolation source: M1 | host: cow | place: China: Chengdu | collected 2015-05 ... | reverse complement strand
AGTAGCGGCACGCGATTCCCTTGTCGTTGCCAGTGAACGTGTTGCCGATGATGGTCCAGTTGGGGATACAGTCATGGCACTGGTCGAACGCGTCTGTGCCGCTGAACTTCGTGAACGTGAACGGTGTTGCGCCGGTGAACCTGTTGCAGTTCAGGTACACGTTGATGCGGTAGGTGTTCCCGTCCTTCCACGGGTACACCTCGAAGGTGTTGTTGCCGGTGAGACATCCCTTCATCGCGAGGTTCTTGGTCTTGATTGCGGTATTGTCCGGGAACTTGCAGTCGGTGAACGAGAGGTCCGCGTCCTTGGCGATGTTGTCAGTTGCGCGGTGCAGGGATATGCCGAACGTGCAATCGGTGGCCTGGATGGAATACGTTGTACCGGTCCACGGGGCTGCCACGGAGGACAGCTGGGAACGGTAGAAGAACATCGACGGGCACGTCGGTTCTGCGCCGAAGTCGACCGTGGAATCCTCTATCACGAGCTGGGTGCAGTTCACAAAGAGGCTGCCCACTCGGCAGTTCTTGAGCCATACGAAGTTCGGGTTGTTTATGGACATCGTGCCGCATTCGGCATGGCGGATATCCGTGAACGTACCCACATTGAGGCTGGACAGGTAGCGGCCCTGCAGGTCGAGCTTCCAGTCACCCCACACGAGATCGCTGAGCCTTGCCCTGCGTTCGACCATCACCGCGACCCACCGGCTGGTGCTGTCGAAGTTTTCGAGGATGGGGACGTTGGTGTACTGGACATGGTGTCCCTGGCTGATGAGCCCCGGGTCCCACGTACCGGCGAGGAACACGGAGTCGCCCGTGGTGTCATCGGCGACCACCACGAAGTCGGCGGTCGGGGAGAATATCTTACCCCCGATGACGGTGTTCGCAATCCTGTAATAGGCGCCGGAGGCGTAATTGACAGGTATGCGCTTGGTACCCAGGATGGTCTTGTTGGACAGGTCAACACCACCGTACAGGTTCAGGTTCGTGAAGTAGTTCGTCTCGTCAAGGCAGTAGATGGAGGCGCCGCTGTTCCAGAACGCGGCCACGCTCCTGTACCATGAAGAGTGGATGAGGAAGTCCAGGTCGGTGAAGTAGAAGTCGGCGATGTACCCGTCGTTGTCCGTCACCTCGATGGAAGGCAGCACGAAGTCCAGGCTCGGGAACTTTGCACCCCTGTCGAAGGAGACCACCTTGTTCGAGGCCATGTCGCCCGGGGTCGTGTAGGTGCCCTTGAGGAACCTGGGGACCGGGGGAAGCTTGATGGACCACTGTCCCACTGTTTCAGGGTAGGAGAGGAAGGCTGCCATGTTCGCCTCGTAGACGCCCGGCTTGATTCCGTAGTAGGAAGACGGCATGTACCTGTCGTCGCTCAAAAGGATCCAGCGCCCGTTCTCAGTGGAAGTGGAAGCAACGATGGCGCCACCGTCCTCGTTCACGGTGCAGCTCGGGTCCCAGACGAAACAGCGGGGACCGCAGTCATGGTCGTTCTCGTAGCCCACAACGGTGACCACGCCGAGTGCCGGGTCGGCATCGGCAAGACCGGCCATTCCGGTGACCACGGACTCGTTGGTAAGGGAAGGCTGGTCGAAGCCGTCCTCGTACCTGTCGACCAGGGAATAGGAATCCGGGATGCCGTTGTAGGCCTCGACCTTCACGTCCACGACGGACGCATCGAACCAGATGGCACCTGTGGGGCAGCGTCCTCCCTCGTCGAGGATGAACGGGTTCTGCGCGGGGGTGAACACGTCGCCTTCGAGCGTGTAGATGTTCGCCGGCGTGTCGGATTCGTGAAGATAGACGGACACCCTTCCCGAGACGAGAGGGTATCCCTGGTTGTCGAACCACTGTGTCTGTGCGAGACTAATCTTCATTCTTCACTCCCTTATTCTGGTTTGCGAGGGACATGACCGTCTTTGCCACGTCGGCATTTGCCTTCACCGTCGCGGTGTCGAGCTGGATGGCCTGCTTTTGGAGCTCCATCTGGCCCTTCGCGTTTTCGATTGCGGCCTTGTCCGCGTCGAGGCCCTGGTCCAGCTGTGCCTGGAGAATCATGTCCTCCTGCTTGAACTGGTGGTCCATCTGCTTCTTGACGAAGTCGGCCTGCAAGTTGATCTTGTTGTTCTGCTGGAACTGCTCCATGTTTTTCAGCTGTTCCTGCAAATCCTGGATCTGTGTGTCCTTCTCGCCGATTGCCTGCTTCATCTGTTCGATGGTGGCGAAGGCTTCCTGTTCGAGTGCGGACGGACCCGGGTTCGTGTTGATTGCACCGAACACCTCGCGCATGATTGCGTTGTCCGGATGGCTCAGGAAGATGCCGTTCACGAACTGCATGCGCTTGTCCTCGGGCACCATGCCCATGAGCTGCATGAGCTCGGCCCTTGCGATTTGGAGTTCCATGTGTTCGCCAGGTCCGGCCACGATGTCGATCCTGCGCCGTCCGAGGTTGAGGAGCTGCACCACGCATGTGAACACGGACTTCATCGAGTCGCGCAAGTTTGCATAGAAGTGGCGGATGGATGTCTGTGCCTGTCTTTCGTTGTAGAGCACTTCCTGGGCGGTCTTCTCGTTGGACTCGCCCTGCATCACGCCCTTGGCATCCACGCCTGTGATGGTACTCAGCAGGTCGAGCTGTGCGCCGATGATTCCGGTGATGTCGTCGAACTGCACGCGGTTGTCGAGACGCTGCGGGGGTTCGAGGGCGGTCTTGCCGTCCACGGTAGTGCGGTTGTACAGGAGCAGCGGGTTGCTGTTGTACTGGAAAGTCTTGTACCCGGAATCGAGGTTCTCGATGGCGTCGCCGGTGGTCATGAACACGGGCTTCGGCGCCATGGCCATGCGTTCACCCAGCTGGCTCCATGAATAGTTGAGCAACTTCTGGATAGGGGCGCCCTTGCGCACGATGCCCTGCCAGATCAGCTCGTCGTCATCGTCGTATCCGCGTTCGCCATAGGCCGGGAACACAGGCACGCGGTCGATGTTGAGCTGCACAGGCTTTTCGAGGAAGTCATGGTTGAGGAGACGGTACACGGAACACTTGCCGCCTTCCATGCGGAAGTAGGTCACGATGACCATCTGTTCCGGGTCCTTGTTGGACGTGGTGTTCACGACGGGGCGTACGCCCTTCTCGGTGACCCAGTCATCGCCGTACTTTGACCGGATCCAATCTTTTGACCTGTATTCGCAAATACAGGCCTCCTGGGCATCATGCCCATCGATTTCGATTGAGTCAGGGTCGAAATAAATGTTCTCGATCTTCTCGATGGAATAGAGTGCCGGTACGTCAACCTGCATGCCGTCGGCAGCCGTGACCGTCTCGGAACCTATGGCGAAGTACCCGAGGCCGAACGCCACCTGGTTGTAGAGAACGTCATAGGCTGCACGGGCGTTGGAGCCGAACTTGTTGAAGGCCTCGCATGCCTCGTCCGCCTCTCGGTCCGGGGAATACGGCTTGTACGGGTATGCCGCGTACACGTTCACCGTCGAGTTCACGGAATTGGACAGGATGTTGACGGTCCTGCGTGGACGGGACGAAGGGTACACCGTATCGTCGTCGGTGTCCCACTGCTTCCCGCCAAGGAAGGAACGGTCGTCCTTGATGCGCTCGATCTGTTTCTTGCGCTTGGCGTCCGCCCTGGACTCGAACTTCTTGAACTTCTCGATTGCTTCTTCTGAGTTGAGCATCTTAAATTCTCCTTACGGGAAACTATTCCTCTTCCAAGAGGTCGACATCAAGCTCCTCTTCCTTCTTCTTGTACGCCTCGTCGACAAGCGCCTTGGACTTCGGGGACAGCTTCTTGTACCAGTCGGTCTTCTTGTAGGCTTCCTTGTCGTCCTTGAACGGGCTGCTCTGGATCGGGTTGAGCAGGTTGAACTTGAACGTCGGCTCGAAACGGCCACCGAGGTCGTTCACGAACGTGCCGAGGCCCATGCCCGCGTTGTACCACTTGTTCCTCTCTTCCAGGTCGGCGAACTTGTTGGGGATGAGTGACCTGAGGGCCTGTTCCTCGTCACCTCCCATCTCGGTCACGCCCTTCATGATATTGCGCGTCTGGGACTCGGGAACGGTCTTGTTCACGGTGGCCACGCCGTCCTTGAAGCGCACGGAAACTAACGGGTTGATGTTGTCATAGGCATCGAGGATTTTATTCTTGTCGAGGAACAGCCCTTCGCCCATGCGCCTTGCCTGGTCTTCCGGGTTCGCCATGAGGGAAAGCGTACCGCCTTCACCGGCGACCCTCGGCACCTTCAGCTGCTTGGAAAGCTCGGCGGGGAGGTTTGCACGGATGGCCGCGTTCTTCTGTGCCATGTCGAGCCAGAGGTCGATGGGCTTGCCGACAGTATTTTCGACAGCTTCCTGTTCCAGGTTCCTTGCCATCTGCTTGTTGAACTCGTCGATGCTCTTTTCGAGCGCGGCGCGTTCGGCGAGTACCGGGTTGCCGACACGGGTGGAACCCATCATGCCCCTGCGGAAGCTCATCCAGTTGGGACCGGTGAGACCGCCCATGAGGCCCTGGGTCGTGCCGAACATTGCCGGACGGGTGAGGCCAGCCGTAAGCGCCGTAATGGGCGCCTGGACAAAGTCCGGGTCCACGTCAGCGACGGCGTACCCGAGTCCCTGTCTTCCGGCTTCAAGGCCACCCTGCAATCCGGCATCCAGTGCGGCATTGAGAACCGGTCGCGCCTTGAGCGCATTGAGACTCGGGGCCAGGAACTGGCCGGCGTTTATCCCGGCATCCAGGATACCGAGGCCCACCGCCTGGCCTGGGGTAAGGTCGCCTCCCTCGGCGACAGCGTTCTCTATTGCGCGGGAAAGCGTCGGGTATGCAATCTTCGTGAGGGTGGAACCGGGAATCTCGTCCATCTCCTTCACGAGCTTGGCCCTGTCGTATTGGAGCTGGTACTTTTCCAGGTTCTTCATGAACTTGGCAAAGCCTTCCTGCGTTCCGGTCTTGTAGCCCATCTCGCCACCGATGTCCTTCAGCTTCTGGTTGCCCATGGAGTACCAGTCCTCCCCGTCCTCGGCGATGCCTTTGAGGAGTGGCAGGTGCTGCTTGAACTTGACGCGTTCATGGACTGCCAGCGGGTCGAGGTCCTTCCATCCGTCGAGCCACTTCATGCCGGTCTCGTCACCCATGTTCTCGAAGGCGGAATACACCTGGTCGTTGAACTTATCGAACGGATACGCCTTCAACATGCGCCGCTTGTATTCCTTGGCGTATGCTTCCTGGTCGCCCGGCTTGGGAACATAGCCGTACTTGCGGTTCTGCTTGATGCGCTGTGCCGCAATCTTCTCGGCCTTCTCCTCGACATAGTCTTCCCAGTCGGACTCGTTCCAGTCTTCGTATTCATCGTCGATGTAGATCTTCTTTACTGCCATGGTAAATTACTCCGAGTAAGTGCGCTTCTTCTTGCCGTCGACCCAGACCTCGTAGGCCTTCTTGCCGTCACGTACGCCGATGTACTTGATTTCCATGTCGATGCCGTTCCTGGTGACCTTGGCGGTACCGCCTTCCGTCTTGAGGGCCTGCTTGGCTTCCTTGCTGAACTTCTTCATCGGGTCCTTCACGAAGTCGTCGATGGCCGTGGCTACCTTCGCGTTGTACTGGGAGACCTTCTTGTCATGGACTTCCACGCTGTCGTACATCGCCTTGGAGAGCTCGCCGATAATGGTGTCCTTCTCGGCGCCGTTCGGCAACGTTGACGCGTCGGCGAACAGTTCGCCAATCTGCTTCTCGGTGAGCCTTCCGTCCTTGCGCAGGTTCTTCATGCCGGACATCTTGGAATTGAACTCCATTGTGTTCCTCGGGCGCATTCCGGCGCCTATCGCGCCAGTGTCGACGATTGCGCCCGCGTACGCATACGGGGTACCGGTGAGTTCCTGGTATTCCTGCGAGAGACGGGCGATCTTGTTGTCCCAGCCGGCCTGTGCCGTCGCTTCCTTCTCGGAGTTGCGCATGATGTAGGCATTTTCGAGCTGGTCCACGATGCTCGCGATCTTCGCCTTCTTGTCGTCACCGGAATCCTTGTTCGCCAGTGCGCGGCTGTCGATACGGTTCAGGTGTCCGTATGCGCCCGAGATGTCGCCGTACTTGGCACGGGAAATGGCGAGCTGCCTGTCAAGGTCGTCGAGCGATGCACGTGCGCGTGCGGGAGCGCCAGCTTCCCACTGCTTGTTCACTTCGGCGAGCTTTGCTTCGAGTTCGGCAATCTTCTCCTCGTTGGCCCGGTATTCCTGCATGAGGGACGCGTTGTTCAGAGACTGTCCGTATCCCTGCGCATCGAAAGACTGGGGCGCATGTGGAACGGTAGTGGGCACCTGCTGCACGGGCGCCGATGCGCCTATGGGACGGAAGCCCTGCATGCCCTGTGCACCTGCCTGGGAGAGAGTCGGTCCTCCCTGGTTCATTCCCTTGAAATTCCACTGAAAGTCGTTCATGCTCTCTCCTTAGACGGCATAGCTGCCGTTGTAATACCTGTTGTTCCACTGGCCCATTCCAGGAGCCGGGTTCTTCATCTTCTCGACGACCTTCCTCGGCATTACGGCACGACCGATGCTCGGGAGCTGCATGAGTTCCACGGCTGCCTTGGAGGCATCGTACGGGTTGCCGAAGTTGCCGAAGGTATACCATCCGGTCGGGTTGTTCTTTGTAGGTCCCTTCCACTTCACCTCGACGTGGCCGTCCGGGGTGATCCTGATGCCCGTGACTGCCGAGGAACCGACACTGAATTTGCCGGAGGGACGCGTCTTCGATTCCGCCCAGAACGCCGGCAGATTCTTCTCTTCTTCCTTGCCGAGCTCGTATGCGGTACGGATGTCACGCGGGGATGCGTTCTTGGGAAGCATGCGCACGTACTTTTCGAGGGCGTCGTTGTGCTCCTTGACGCTCTGCATGGTACCGCCCAGCTTCACGTTGGGGTCGCCTGATCCGCGTGCGTTGTGCTGCCCGGGTGGCGCGAACACGACATCGTAGTAGTGGTCGTGGTCCGGGGAGAACTGCTTCGGGTATCCTTCAGCCGCATAGTCGTCCTTGGCGCCCAGGACCTGTCCGAGGACGACATTGGACGCACCGGCGGCCCTTGAACCTCCGGCCATCATTCGCTTCAAGATGAAGTCGATTATCTCCCTGGCGCTAGCCATCTATTACATCCCCAGCTGTTTCGCGATTTCGGCGTTGCGAGCCTTCAACCGCTGTATTTCCTGTTGAATGGCGGAAACGTCAGGACCCGTGGGCTGGTTCTGTCCATAGGAACTGATGATTCCGGCATATTCCTTCGCGGCTTCCTCTTCCTTCCTCTTGTTCACGTAGCCCCTTGCGGCATTGCCCCATTCGGCAGCGTCGCTTCGAGAGCGGGCCTGGTAGGAGGCGTTGGACTCCTTGGAAGCCTGGGGCACCGCGAGCCCCTGCCAGTTGAAACTGAAACCCATTACTTAACCCCCCCGAAATATTTGCCCATGAACTGGGCTCCGGAACCGAGGACATTGCCACCGAGATCCCACCAGCTGGTACCGTCCTTGGCATTGGCCGCGCCCATGATGGTCTGCGCCTGGGTGTTGAGACCGCCGAGCCTGTTCTGGATGCCTGCCGTCATGGCGGTACCCTGGCCCTCGTAGTATTTGTCGCGGTCATTGCCGTATGCGTTCACGGCAGCCTGCAGGCGGTTCTGGTTTGCGTTGTAGTTGTTCCAGTTGTTCTGGGAGTTCACGTTGTACTCGTTGAGGGCCGTCTGGCGGTCCTGCATGAGCTTCTGGTACGCCTTTTCCCACTCCTCACTGGCCATACTTTGCTGCTTACTTCCAATTCGATTTATATAGTCGCTGGAGAATCGATTGCCCCCGGATGCGGACGCGTTGTTGATTGCCTGCATAGCGGCATCGACACGCTGGTTCATCGCCGGGTCGAGGAACTTGTTGATGTCACCGTCATAGGTGAACGAGTCGTTCTGGTAGACATCGGAATCGAGGAACTTCTGCAACGCTTCGCCGTACTTGGCGGCACCGCCCCCGTAGATGTCGTTGACCATGCTCCGGTACGCGGCGATGTCGCTGGCGTTCTGGCCCACGGCCTTCTCGGCAGCGGCGCTGATATCGTCATAGGCGTCCTGCAGGTTCTCGGACTGTTCCTTGTTGCCGAAATAGTTGGCAGCGGCGCCACCGGCAGCCAGGCCCAATCCTACTAAAAGTGGCCATGCCATCTACTTATCCTCCTTCTTGCAGTCCTTCTTTCCGGACTTCTCCTCGACCTCGTCCATCTCCATGCGGTCTAGGTAGTCCTCGATCATGGAGTTCAGGTTGCGGATTTTGTTGAAAAGTTCCTTCTGGTTCTTCATGGGGTTCTCTCCCTTCGCTGTTAAAGTAGGGCCTACCTGAGGGCGATAGGCTTCGCCATGTCCCCGAACACCTGGAACGTCAGCAGCCCGGGTTCATCCAGGTCGATTGCGGTGTCACCCGGTCGGATGATGACCCCCTTGGCCACCCCGTCCGGGGTCACGAGGGTCCCGGCGACAGGGACATCGAAGTTGAACGGGATTGGGTGCTGGCCGGCATCGAGGGTGGCCGTCATGACGAGGAAGAACGGGGTCTTGCAGATCCTCCATTCCCCCTCCCTGTATTCGTTCCATACGCCGGAGAGGACTTCCTTGATGTCCACCTCCGGGCTTGTCTTGTTGATCTGGCCGTTGAACATTCCCGCCTCCTAGATGATTGCCGTGGTCGGGCTGATGCGCTGCGAGCAGGCGGTCAGTTCGAGAGATGTCGGGTGGGAGTACGTCACCCTGAGCACACACAGACGGTTGTACCCCAGGGAATGGAAACGGACACGGTGCGAGTAGTCGCCCGTGCGCCCGAGCTTGCAGGAGCGCACGTGGCCGAACGTCATGCCAGCATCCTTGGACACTTCCAGCAGGAGTTCCGGTTGCAGGGAATAGTCGTCCCATGTACCCACGTTGCATTCGATTGCCAGCTCCTGGAAGATGAACGGCTTCTCCTCGTTGACCACCACGGCGCCCTGGCGGTGCCTGATGATCGGGAGGCGCTGTTCCTGGGAACCGTAGTCCTCGTACCAGTATTCGTCGTTGAAGCTGTACATGCACCCGTCGTTGCAGAATGCGTAGAAGTCACCCTGGAACCAGATGACGGCACTCGGGCGCCACCTGGTCTCCTCGCCGGTGTTGAGTACGCGGGAGGTACGCTGGTGCCATTCCGCAGTCTCGGTATCGAACACCCAGGTCTCCTGCAGGTTCTGCAACTGCAACACGTAGAAGTTGTGGTCACCCTCGGCGTATGCGTAAGCGAACGCGGAGTCGCCCGTCTCGTCGAGCAGTTTTTTGTCAAGCCAATCCGGGCTGATTTTCTTGTAGGTCTGCCCGGAGACCATCATGACTCCCTTGGCATAGGATTCACCCGAGCCCAGGTAATACAGCGTGGAACCGCAGATGGCGATGGAATGCGGTGCCTGGAGGCCGTTGGAGGCGTTGGTCGTGTAGGACTGCCTGGTCCAGGTCTCGTACTCACCCGAACCGCGCTGCCAGATTTCCACCGTCTTGAATCCAAACAGCATCAGGTTTGGGCCCAGTGCTGCTATCGCTCGGACGTTGTCGCTCGACGACTCGGCATTAAAATACTGCTGCACGCCATAGGAATCGTAGAACATCCAGTCGAACGCATCCTCCTGGGTGGTGAGGATTTTCAACGAGTTGTTCGGGTCGTACACGGGCACGCGCTTGCCTGCAACCATCTGGGTCTGGAAAACTTCCCTGGTGTCGCTGTTGAGCGGATAGGGCACCGAGTAGTACACGAAGCCACTCTCGCGGTCGTTGATACACACGGACCCCGCGACGCATGCCACGTGGGTCGGGGAAATCATCCCGCCTTCCCCGTTGACGCGCTCGGGCAACGTGATGCGCCGGAGGGTACCGCCGTCGATCAGGTTGTATGCCCACAGGTTCGTCCCGTCGGCAATGAGCAGGTAGGGGTTGATGCCACCCGTCTCGGCAAATGAGACTCGGTTGGTACCGTTCGCCACCATCCCGATTTCCACGGGTTCAAGGTTCACGTCGAGACGGTAGACCCTGGAACCGAACACCACGAACGCGTTCTCGCGCTGTTCGTTCACGGCCAGTCCCACGGAGGAAACATAGGCGCCACGGCACCTCGCGGAACCGTAGATCCTCTTCATGAATTGAAGACCGGGCACCGAGGTCAGGTACTCGTTCTCCGCGTTCTTCTCCCGGAACATGTTGCAGGACCAAGCGGAGCCCATGGTGGCCGGGTGCTTGGACTTGTTCGTACCCGGGGAGACCAGGTAGTTGGATACGTGCGTGACGCTCATGGAGCCCCCTTACATGCCGATGCCGGCCATGCCGTTGTAGTACGGGTCGTTGTAGCTCCCGCCGATGGAACCGCCCTCGCTCATGCGCTGCTGGGCAGTGGGCACCTTGATGAGGTTCTTGGCCGTGGTGAACGAGGTCTCCAGTCCAGCCTTCTTCTCCGGCGCCAGTTCGTAAAACTCGGCCAGGAAGACACAGAGGCCGCTCAGGAGCAGCTCGTTGTAAAGGTCGGGCAGGTAGACGACCTGGTCCAGTTCGTACTTCGGGATCTGGCCGTTGTACCAGATGCGCACGGATTCATGAGGGTCGCCGTCGAGTGTCACGATGCCGACGTTGCGCGGCTGAGTGGGACCTTCCTCGATTTCGATATCGTAGGTCCAGGCAGTGGCCATCGAGTACGGATTCTTCATGGCCATGCGCATGTGGTTCGAGGGACCCAGCGGGACATAGCGCACTCCCATCTTTCGGGCCACGCCTTCCACCTTGGTCGGGGGAACCATGTCGACCGTATGCTCGGCCTCCTCGCCGTCTTCCAGCTTCCGGAAGTAAATCCTGTTGGCACGGGGAGCATCGACATGCTTCTGGCTCATCGTGAGGAATCCCTGCTTGTTCAAGGTGGTGATGAGCCTGTTGAGCTGCTTGACACCCACCTTGTCCATGTCGCCATCGGCGCTCTCGCCCAGGCCCACCATGTTGATGGCCTCGTAGGCGTCATGTATAAGGTCGTTTACTGCGTACATTCAAAACCTCTTTTTTCATTTTGGAAAGTAGGCCCAAGCCAAAAAGGGCCCCCTTGCGGGAGCCCCGGTTGCAGGTTATCGAAACCTTACTGCTGGACGTAGATGACCGTCGCTTCGCGAGGTTCGTACAGGGAAGCAGCGTAAGCACTGTCCACGCGAACCAGCTTGTCGAGGTTCTTGGCATCAGAGAAGATTCTCATTTGCACGGCAGAACCGGCGACTTCACCCACAGAGAGGTCGGACTCTTCGGCGCCCGGCATCTTGTCGAAGCGATAGGTATCATAGGCCAAGCAGTTCTTGGAACGCACTTCGCAGATCTTGTAGGTCTTGCCAGCGGTGAGGCCGTTCACGAGCGTGATGGTCGTGGTACCGGCAGCAACCCAGGCGTTGGCATTCACGTCACCGGCGAAACCGTCGATGCAGATGCGGAGCGGGGAGATGGTGCCAGAAGTACCGGCGGCGTTCACGGAAGTGACGATGACCTGGACCGGAACGTCAGTCTGGATGCCCGATGTGTCAACCATCTTCAAGCCGGCAACCGTGAAGAGAGCGCCCTTGATGAGGTTGGTACCAGTGATGGAGTCAACAGTCTCGAAACCGACAGTGACAGTGGAGCCACCGATGGTCTTGGTGATCGGGGTGAGGGTGATGACGCCCGAGGAAGCAACGGCAGGAGCAGTTGCGCCGACGGTAATCTGCGGCATGTCCGGGGATTCCACCCAGTCAGCCGTGCCGTAGCGACCGATGGCCACATCGCCGTAGAGCTTCT
>ERZ808048.229-NODE-229-length-11835-cov-2.784827_pt1 | contig 11835 bp, 11 predicted proteins | sample MGYA00380197_ERZ808048 | MGnify/ENA primary metagenome ERZ808048 (study PRJEB31490, sample SAMN06133377) | cow dung metagenome | isolation source: M1 | host: cow | place: China: Chengdu | collected 2015-05 ... | reverse complement strand
CTAACACCTTACAACGTTTTTGAAGTTCTTTACATACTCTTTCAGATGCTGAGTCCATTTCTGTTGTAGGAGGAGTATATTGCAAACATTCAGAGAAAGTAATAAGTTTTCTTATGTGTTTAGCATTAAATGTCACACTCTCGGCAGATTCTTCCAACTCTGTTAATAGTTTTTCTATCTCTTCCACCTTTTCTAATGTGCTATTATATTGTTCCAGTTCTTCGCCACTAAGTGGAGATTTAGAACAACTTAACATAAATGTTAGTACAAATAATGATACTAAATAAACTGCTTTTTTCATGCTTTAACTTTTATTTACAAAGGTAACGTTTGCATTAATACGAGTCAAAGTCCTTTTTAGTCCTTATTTTATAGGGGTGGTAAAATTTATGGGAGATATAAAATAAGGCAAATCTCAGCGTTTTATGCGCGTTTGAGACTTGCCTATATGGGTGGGATATTGGTTCTATTCCTTTTTATTTCTTATGCACCGTCACCTTTAATATTCCTTTTTTTGAACCGGCTACGTATGAGGTTGGTTCATCGGCACCGTGTAGTAGATTGTCGAGATACATAGGGTGACCTTCAAGGAAACAGATTGCTTGGAAGGTGTCGTCCACATGTATTTTTGCGTTGTAACTTTGAGTTACTATATAGGTGTTTTGGCCCAGATACTTAAACACACATCGTCTGTTTGGAAGCCAAGTTACTTCCACTTCTTGACCTGCAGTTAGTTCGTCAGAACGCACTCCTATACCGCTAAAAGCGTCACTTTCTTCGTCTTCGACGGTTTTCAAGTGATTGAGATATGCATCCCAATCCTCAAAGCCAAGGAACCTTGAAAGCAGACAAAGTGTAGAGTTTCTTGTGGTGTTTGCGCCGTCTATATAACCCCACAACCTTTTAAGTGTTGTAGGCGAAATATATTCGTGCAAACGCTCCCATACCACACCTGCCAAAAACTCAAAATCGTATGGAGTTTTTATCTTACGTTTTACTTCATTTTCTATATCTCTGCGTAGCGAGACTATTTCTGGATCGAACTTGTTCATAACATCACAAAGTTAAGTATAAATTTTGCAATCCTACAAATTATTTTTAATCCTTATTAGTCCTTAATTTTGGTCAATTTTATGGCAAATAAGGACTAAACGTCCACTACCCTTTTATGATGGTTTGGGTTGGGAAGGCGAAGTTCCAGCCTTCTGCGTTGAATTTCTTGAGTATGGCAAGGTTCACCTTGGTTTGGGTATCCATAATATTGGAATTGTGTTTGATATAATATATAAAGGTGATACCAAGTGAAAAATCGCCGTATGTGGTAAATGCCACCACCACATTGTTTTTAATTGCGCCAATTTGTTTTGGCAGTTCATTTAGCCAATCGATAGCTTCTTGCATTGCCTCTGGCGTAGTATCGTAAGTAAGGCCAAGGTTAAGAGTTACCTTGCGAGACTCCTCTGCAGTAACGTTTTCTATTTCGCTATCTACAATTTTGTAGTTTGGAATAGTCACAAGTCTACCCTCCAATGTGCGGATACGTGTGCTACGCATACCTATATCTTCCACAGTGCCGTCGAATCCAGCCACTTTGATGCGTTCGCCAAGGCGGAATGGTTTATCCACAAAAATAGTGAAACCACCAAACATATTTTTGATAGTATCTTGCGCTGCCAATGCAAAAGCAATACCACCAACGCCCAATGTAGTCAACATAGCAGCCACATCAATGCCGATAATAGTAAATGCAGTAATTATTGCCACAATCCAAATAATACCAGATGCTATTTTTTGAACAGCCTTAATGATATTAATGTCAAGTGTGCTATCGTTGTTTGCTTCGACGTATGGTAGAAGAAAATTGTCCAATACATTTCTTAAAAATCTATTTAGCACCCATGCCACATCCAACACCACTAACACTTTAAACGCCATTATTACAATGTTATAGGCATTTTCTGGAAGCACCAATACGTGCACAGCTATGTACAAGCCAAGAAGTATTAGTCCGCACACAAATGGCATTTGGAATACGTTTAGGAATAAATCATCGAGTTTAGTAGCAGATTTTTCGGCTCTTTTGCGCAAGAAATGTTTCTCAATCCAAATTAAAATCCTACCCACAAGTGCTGACGCAAGGATTATACATGAAAAGCACAACCAATTGTCCCAAGTATTATTTTCTAATAAAAATGTAAAAAATTGTCTCATATTATAGTTTATAATAATGTCGATTTTTAATAAAATAGTTTTGTTTTCTTATTGAAACTGTTTTCATGGGCAAAATTACATATTTTTTTGCCAATAAAGACGTAAACATCACATTTAGTTGTTAATAAAAAATCTTCAAATTAATGCAAAGGTTTGCAAAAAATTGTTATTTTTGTAACTGTTCTAACATTTTTTTATTGAAAAAGTCACATCATTCTGATACTACTTTAACTATTATATTATGAAAAAATCATTACTCACCCTTATTTCGGCACTACTTTTGAGCGCCAGTTCTATGTTTGCCGATGTTACCTTTACGGTAAATGTACCAGCGGGCACAAAACAATGTTTCGTGGTAGGTGGACTACCAGAACTTGCCAATTGGTCTGCAGGAGCAGCAGTTGCTATGAACAAAGTGGACGGCAAAGACCAATTTACAGTAACTATAGCTGGTATTACAGCAGACGACGTTGCAGCATCAGAAGGTTACAAATACATTTGTGGTCCAAGTTGGGATTATGTAGAAAAAACAGCTTCTGGTGGCGAGGTCACAAACAGAAAAACTATTGGCAAACCAGACACCGTGGGCAAATGGCTTAAAGTGTATGAAAGCATTGGCATTGTAGAAAACTACATTATCAATGACAAAACCTATTCTGTGCAGATTTTGCTTCCAACTGGTTACGACAAAACAAAAAAATATGACGTTACCTATATGTTTGGCCGTCACATGCGTTATCGTGAGGCTGGTTCAGACACCGAAATGGGCGACCGCATACTTTATTCAGGCTCTTGGAATGTAGCATCTTCTATCGCTTCAATGGAGGTTGAAGGTCTTAATCCAGGCATTATCGCAGTTATTTACGCTCAACTTCCTGAGTTCACCCCATGGGAAAACGAAGAATTTATGGGTACAGGCAAAGCTTACGCATTTGCAAAAAGTTTCTACGCACATTTTATCAGACAATTTGAAACAAAATACCCTGTAAACCCAGCAAATCGTACTATTATGGGCGCTGATGTGGCAGGTCTATTTGCATATTACACAGCAGTGCTTTTCCCAGAAACCTTTGCTTCTTGCGGTCTTTTCTCACCTTCATTCTGGTACAACAGAGACGAGCTAAAAGACTATATGGACAAATACAGACCTAGTATTACCACCACAAAATTTGTCTTCACATCTGCCAAAAACGATATGGATTTCACTCGTGAAGACAACGAAATATTTATTGGTTACCTAAAAAATGCTGGTTTCACCGACATTAAGGTACTTAACAGCACCACTGGCACACACGACGACAAAACTTGGGGCACCCAATTCCCTACTGTGTTTAAATATTTAAAAGGTATGACCGACGGTTCAGACTTCACCACCGTAGAACAAAGAAATGCCCAAGACGACCTTTTAATTGAAAACATTCCTGTCAACAGGCCAGAAGCCACCACATGGACATTTATGAAAGGTGAAGGCACAAAAACACTTAGTTGCACCAACACCACCACTTCATACGGAACATTCTACAAATATGACAAAGAAAATAACACTACCACCCCTACTCCTGCACAACTATTGGCAGTAGAAATTCCGGTAGATGGCAAAAAATACTCATATTATTGGAATTTAAATGATGGTTCAAATTGTTCTGGCAATTTGCTTATGACCTCTCCAAAAGATATTGGTTTCAAAACCTCTCGTACAAAAAGTTCATGGCAACGTGTAGCAGTGTTTGCAGACGGCACATACGAACAATCTGCCGCTTCAAGCGAAAATTTCACTGCAAATGGAGTAATCATGACAAAAGGTGACAATTTCACCCAAACAGCCACACTTACCTTTACAGACACCAAAAATATAGAAATAGTATTTGGTAGTGTAAACTCAGGTTCAGCTCAACAAACTCTTGCCACTGCAACAGTTTCAGACAACTGCGTGAAAGCAAAAGTTACATACTCATACCTAACCAATGAACTAAATGTAACAGAAACAGCTTGGGGCGAAGTTGGTAGCACAGAAATTGATTTGGCATACTTTAGAGGCGAGCCTGCAGTAGTTCGCACAGGTAGCACTGTGAAAGTGAAGGTAAAAATCAACAGCCTAAACGGCAACACTGTGGCATATCGTATGAATCACAATAACACATCTTCAAGTGCCATTACCATGACTAAAGGCACCGATGGCGAAGAATATTATACCATTTCAAACGCCGAGAGCGGTATTTACGGTTTCTATATGGACGCAACCTACAATGGCGAAACCACCAAAGCATATCGTGCAGTATATATTAAGGTATTGGACGGCAAAACTATTGAACCAAAAGTTGCACACAACCCATACGCAGAAATCGATTGGAACACAATCAACCAATACAAGAGCAACTTCCACACACATACCACACAGTCTAACGACCCTGTGAGCCACTTCACCACCACATACGTAGTGGACAAATATCATGGTGCTGGATACAAGATTCTATCACTTACCGACCACGACTATTGTGCTTACCCATGGACATTGTTCCCACAATTTAAAACTGGCATTGCTGCTCGCAACCCAGAAACACTTGGTATGTTGGCAGTTCCTGGCAATGAGTTGAGTAAAGACAACACAAACAGCTGGAGCGAACGCACTGGCGGTCAATTCAACCACCACAACGACTTCTTCACAGGACGTCAAGGACAAGAATTTGCATCACTTCAAGAGTCTTACGCTTACACATACGCCCTTGGCGGTATGCAAATTATCAACCACCCTGGTCAATATTGGAATCTTGGAACCACATATTCAGAAACCGCCAAAGATGGTCCAGGATGGCACGCAACCAACTTTAAAACCTACCCTTCTCTTGTAGGCCTTGAAGTGTACAACCAAGGCGACCGTCGTAGCAACGACCGCATCCTTTGGGACCAAATCCTAGACAGAACCATGCCAACCCGTCCTGTTTATGGTTATTCAGGCGACGACACTCACAATGATGAGCAACTATTTAGAAACTACAACTTCATGTTAATGGAAGAATTAACCACAGAAGAACTAAAAGACGCTATGCGCAAAGGTGAAAGCTACTTCTGTTACGAAAAAGCAGGTTCTGGCGAAGCTAAAGCACCTCGCATCACATCTATCGTTGTGGACGAAGAGGCTCAAACCATTACAATAGAAGCAGACGGCTTTATCCAATGGATTTATGGCACAGACAAAACAAGCACAGCAGAATCTTCTCGCCGCAACACTGTGGTAGGCATTGGTAACACATTCTCATACAAAGGATTCCAAGGTTCATACGTGCGTGCATTTATCACTAACGCATACGGCGAAACATGTACACAACCTATTGGCTTTGTAGATAAAAACGCTCCTGTAGGCATTGAAGAAACAGATGGAGTTACATTATCATTAGTAGTATTCCCAAACCCTACTACAGAAGATGTAAATGTATTTATGAACGAATCTGACCAAGAGAGTGAGATTAACATCTATGACATTAACGGCAAGCAAGTAATCTCTAAAGCCGTGGAAGGCGCAGTAACAAAGATTCCAACCTCTATACTTCCAAACGGTATGTATATTGTAAAATCTGGCGAAAGAACAGCTAAATTTATCAAGAAATAAGAGATTCAAAAAAACAACAAAAGGAGGCTACTAAACTTAGTAACCTCCTTTTTTATTGGCCCCAACAAATTTCAATACGATTTCATTATGTTATGTTTTTTATTATTCAAATATAAGATTACAATAAAACTAATAGCGACACCACGCTAATTATTATCCAAAGAAGGATGCCAAAAATAAGAGGTTTAATACCAACAGATTTTAAAACACTTTTAGAAAGACCCGCACCAATAAAGAAAAGAGTAAGGGTAAGAAGTTTCTTAGACACTGTACTTATAAATTTACTTATTTGCACGCCCCACTCAAACTCAGAAAGCAAGTAAGTATTTAGAAGTAAAGCAATAATAAAGAAAATTATAAACATTGGCACAGCAATTTTCTTGCCACCACCATCAGATGTTTTATCACGGAAAAGAAACGAAGTGAGCAGTGCCACAGGAATAATCCAAAGAGCACGAGTAAGCTTAATTGTTGTTGCCACATTTAGTGCCTCCTCGCTATAAGCCTGAGCCGCACCCACCACACTACTAGTATCATGAATAGCAATAGCCACCCAAGTGCCAAAGGTTTCATCCGGCAAAGAAAGATAGTTTCCAATAACAGGAAAAATAAACAGAGCCACAGCATTTAAAATAAATACCACGCCAAGCGACACTGTCATATCAGTGCTTTTTGCCTTCACAACTGGACCAACAGCAGCAATAGCACTACCACCACAAATAGCAGTACCCGCACTAATAAGATAAGACAAAATAGAGTCTATCTTAAGCAGTTTTGTACCAATAAACCAACCCAGAAGCAATGTTCCAAACACCGAAATAATAGTAAAAAGCATACCTGTGCCACCAGAGGCAAGTGCGCTATACACGTTCATACCAAAGCCAAGCCCCACCACAGAATACTGAAGCAGTTTTTTCGACATTGTCTTATTAAACGTAGGATACGCCTCGCCAAATGCTAAAGCAAAAATAAGCCCACACAACAAACTCACAGGTGGAGTAATCCACCCACTCATAAAACTCAACGTAGAAATAAAATCGGCAAACAGCATAAATGCCAATACCGCCACCAAAGTAATATACACAACTTTTTTCATAACAATAAATTTACAACTTCATTAATACAGAATAAATCTATTTTTACCAATCGTTCCTATAAAAAGAAAAAAGACCTCAGAAATTCTGAAGTCTTTTTCGTGGTCGGGATACCAGGATTCGAACCTGGGACCCCCTGCTCCCAAAGCAGGTGCGCTAACCGGACTGCGCTACATCCCGTGTTTCTCTCAATTGCGATGCAAAGATAGCACACTTTTTTGAATCCACCAAATTTTTGAGAAGAAAAATTGTAAAAATTTTATCTTTTTTTCAAGTATTTTATTTGATATATACCTCTAAAAGTTTAACTCGCTCATTTTCAGGAATAAGCGCCGATGGCAAGTCACAAGCAGGAAATAAGATAGTTTCGCCTGCAGATATCTTTCCATTAAATTTTCTTTGAGAAGTAAATACCGCACTACCCTCTACACACATTAAAGCAACAAAAGAGTCCAATCCTTTGTAGTCAAATTTCACAAATGTATCGGCAGTAAGCAAGTTTATAGTAAAATAACCACATTCTTTTAGTTGAATAGGTTTACACATTCTATTTCTATTGTATATGGTCTTATAGTTTCTATAAACTTTGTAATCTATAGACTCAAGCGCTTTGTCTAAATGAAGCTCACGAGGATTACCATTTGCATCCACACGATTGTAGTCATACAAACGATAAGTGGCATCAGAAGTTTGTTGCACCTCTGCAATCAACAAACCTGCACCTATGGCATGCACCCTACCAGCTGGTAAAAAGTACGCATCGCCACTAGACACATCTTCTTTATTTAACAAATTGCAAACTTCACCACTCTCCACAGCGGTTTTTATCTCTTCTGGTGTAGAGTTTTTACTCAATCCTGCATATAGGAAACTTCCCTCCTCTGCATCAATCACGTACCAAAACTCCGTTTTACCATTGCTTTGTCTATGTTTACGAGCCACCTCATCATCTGGGTGCACCTGAATAGACAAATCTTGAGACGCATCTATAAATTTTAACAGTAAAGGAAACTGATTACCATAACGCTGGTAAACAGTTTCCCCTAAAAATATTTCTTTATACTTTATAATAATATCGTTTAAAGACATCCCTTTAAGATATCCATCACTCACCACAGAAACATTACCCTGTACACCAGAAAGTTCCCAGCTTTCACCTATACCCTCAGCATTAAGTTCCAAATTTTTCAAACTTAGAATTTTATTGCCGCCCCAAATGGTACTTTTTAGAATAGGCTCAAATCGTAATGGATATAAAGGAGCTTTAACCATCTTATTTAATCATATCAAATCCTGTATATGGAACTAATGCCGCAGGAATGCGAATTCCTTCTGGAGTTTGATTATTTTCAAGCAATGCTGCTAAAATACGTGGAAGAGCAAGAGCACTACCATTCAATGTGTGACACAATTGTGTTTTCTTATCAGCACCTTTGTATCTACATTTTAAGCGGTTTGCTTGATAGCTTTCAAAGTTTGACACAGAACTTACTTCCAACCAACGTTTTTGTGCTTCTGAATACACTTCAAAGTCGAATGTAATAGCAGATGTGAAACTCATATCACCACCACAAAGACGAAGGATTCTATAAGGAAGTTCTAGTTTCTTAACCAAGTTTTCTACATGGTCAATCATTTCTTTCAAACTTTCGTATGAATGTTCTGGAGTATCGATACGTACAATTTCAATTTTTGAAAACTCGTGTAAACGGTTCAAACCACGCACATCTTTACCGTATGAACCTGCTTCTCTACGGAAACATTGTGTGTATGCACAATTTTTGATAGGAAGTTGGCTCTCAGATAAGATTACATCACGATAAATATTGGTTACTGGCACTTCTGCTGTAGGAATCAAATACAAATCGTCTGCTGTAGCGTGATACATTTGGCCTTCTTTATCTGGAAGTTGACCTGTACCATAACCAGAAGCAGCATTTACCACTGTTGGAGGCATAATTTCTTCATAACCAGCATTGCGAGCTTCGTCTAAGAAGAAATTGATAAGTGCACGTTGAAGTCTAGCACCTTTACCTTTATATACAGGGAAACCAGCACCTGTTATCTTCACACCAAGTTCAAAGTCTATTAAATCATATTTTTTTGCCAATTCCCAGTGTGGAAGAGCATCTGCTGGCAGGTCTTCTAAATTGCCACCTGTTTTTTCAATCACATTATCTTCTGCTGTGCGACCTTCTGGCACTTCATTGTTTGGAAGGTTTGGAATTGTAAGCAAGATTTCTGTAATTTCTTTTTCAATAGCTTCTTGTTTTTCAGAAAGCGCTTTACTTTCTTCTTTAATTTGAGCTATTTGTGCTTTCAAAGCATTAGCTTCTTCTGCTTTGCCTTGTTTAAAGCAATCTCCCACTTGTTTAGAAAGTTGATTTACCTGAGATAAAGCATTGTCTGCTGCACCTTGAGCAGCTTTTCTTTCTTTATCTAAAGCAACTACTTTTTCTATAACCTCTTTTCCGTCAAAATGTTTCTTAGCTAGTCTAAGAATTACATCTTCTGTATTTTCTGTGATGTATTTTAATGTTAACATACTTTTATTTTTTTACACAAATGCAAATTTATAAATAAAATTAGGGGATACCAAATTTTTTATTGGTTATCCCCTAAAATTATGAGTTTTTTTATTACGTATCGTAATTATGCTTCTATTGCTTGAACAGAAACGAATGATTTGTTGTCTCTTTTTTTGCGGAATACAACAACACCATCTATTAAAGCAAATAAAGTGTGGTCTTTACCAATACCTACGTTTTCACCTGGATTGTGAACAGTACCACGTTGTCTTACGATAATGTTACCTGCTTTTGCAAATTGACCACCATAGATTTTTACACCAAGTCGTTTGCTTTCTGATTCACGGCCGTTCTTAGAACTACCGACACCTTTCTTATGTGCCATCTTTTTAGTCTCCTTTCTTTAATTAAGCGATAACATCTTTAATTACTAACTCTGTGAAGCTTTGACGGTGTCCGTTTTTAACGCGGTAACCTTTTCTTCTTTTCTTTTTGAAAACGATTACTTTTTCGCCTTTAACGTGAGACACTACTTCAGCTACTACTTTAGCGCCTTCTACTACAGGAGCGCCAACTTTGATTTGTCCGTCAGCATCAACTAAAAGAACTTGTGTAAATTCTACATTTGCACCACGTTCTTCGTTTAGACGGTGAACATACAATTTTTGGTCTTTTGTAACCTTGAATTGTTGTCCAGCGATTTCAACAATTGCGTACATAATTATAATTAATTTATAAAATACCTTCCTGAGGTGCGAGGCATTTACCACGACTTAAAACATACCTTTCGGAAATACGGGCACAAAGATACAACTATTTTTTTACTCCACCAAGAAAAATTCCTATGTTTTTTTATTGATTATTAAGTCATTTCTCTATGCCTTAAATAACAACTTTTCAAAAAAATCTTGGAGCATAACACTCACATTCAAGGAACCGCCCACGCTGGAAGAGATCCAGAAGGAAGTAGCCAAGTATACAAGACGGCTCAGGAATATAGCAAAAAGAAAAAATGAACAAGTTAAATACATATATGTATACGGAATCGGAGAGAGGAGAAGACACGCACACATGATCATAGACGGCTTGACCGCTGAAGAGATCACAGGAGCCTGGACACAGGGACACGTACAATTTACTAAAATATATTCTGAAAATTTAAGGAAACTAGCAGCATATTTTATTAAAAACGCCGAAGATTCACGTCTGCAAATGATCAAAGAGGGATTGAAGCCAGGGCGACGCTGGAACGGATCCAGGAATTTAAAGAAGCCCGTTACCTCAAAAAAAATAATTCCTGCTAAAACTTTTAAAACTGATATCACCGTCCCGAAAGGCTACGTCATGGACGAAGATGCAGTTTTCGAGGGCATATCTGTATACACAGGTCTCCCGTTTTTTGAGTATGCCTTGATTAAGAAGGAGGGCGCAAGATGCGGGTAGACATATACATCGAGACGGACGCCAGGGGACTCTATAAAAAAGACCGAGGCGCTACGTGGTTCCTCATGGAGTCAACATATAAAGATAAGCCCATCACGAAAAGCGACCGCGTCACATGGTACGAGCAGAATCGAAACGGCGCAGCTCTTGAGGGGGTCCTGTATGCATTGAGTCAGATCCGGGCAAAGGAATCAGATTTATATTTTCATGTTAATAATTTATATATCTGCGGATATTCTAAAAAGCTCGAGGAATGGAAGAAAAACGGTTTCATGAACAAAAAAGGCTACCCTATCAAATACAGGGAGCTCTGGAAGAGGATAAGCGAAATGCAGGAGAAGAGAAAAAACAAATTATATTTTTCTCGAGACGTCCCCGAGGCAAAAAAAGAGAAAATTTGAATTGTGGAAAAGTCTGAAAAGCCGCATGAGCTTTAAAGATTTTTATACATGCAAAACGAAAAAATTAGAGTTTATGCGGCTTTGCGAGCTTTTTAAAAATTGCAAAGTCTGAAAAGGCGCATAAGCTTTAAAGATTTTTAAAGGAGTAATTGAATGAGCGAAGAAAAAACTACGAGGCTAGGCATGTGCCGGCACTGTCATCAACAGAGATATGTGGAATGTGTGGACGAAGAACTTAGCCAGGCAGAAATTGACGATATCGCCACGCGCGAGTGTGATTGTGAGGACGCTCGCAGAGCTAGGGAACTCAGCAACTCCGTGATGGCTGTAGCTGAGAGTATAAGGCGCAACGCGGAAATGTATACAGAAGTTAAGGACGCTATAACGGCTTGCCTTGAGCCTGTAGCCGAGGGATATATACAGTCCGTGAGCATGAAGGTGGACGACCTAACTACTGTTAAGATTAGCTTAAAGAAGGGAAGATTGACCTGTGTTAGAACCGTAAAAGAGGACACTGTCATTGACGAGATAGGAGAACATTAAAAATGGGG
>ERZ808048.227-NODE-227-length-11860-cov-3.330646_pt1 | contig 11860 bp, 10 predicted proteins | sample MGYA00380197_ERZ808048 | MGnify/ENA primary metagenome ERZ808048 (study PRJEB31490, sample SAMN06133377) | cow dung metagenome | isolation source: M1 | host: cow | place: China: Chengdu | collected 2015-05 ... | reverse complement strand
TTTCATAAAGAACCACTCTAAACCTAAGCTGGCATAGATACCAATACCATGGCTAACACCTACATTGTATTGTTTTACAGGGCGACCATAGTCCATCCATGTACAACCACTTGAAGCAAATTCGTTGATATTTTTGTCGATTTTTTCCATTGTGGTTGGATGTTGGTTGGCTTCGGTGATTTGGTTGCCGTATGCGAAATTTACTTCGCCACCACCAAATGAATACATCAAACCAAAACCACCTACAAAACGTAAGTTTTTACCTGCATTGAACTCTAGACCTGCGGTAATACCACCACCTTTATAGTCCAACTTCACTGCATCAGCTACTTGTGCTTCAGACATTGGGTTTAAAGCCATAGCTTTGTCGTCGTTTACATATTCACGATAGTTTACATAGCCACCGCTAAAACCAATGCTAGCTTTGAACGCCATGTGTTCTTTTGCTTGGTATTTGTACGAAATAGACACCATTGGTTGTTGTGCCAAAATGTACATTTGATTTGGTTTAGATTCTGCATTTTTTATAATACCATCTTCAGTTTCTGTGCCATACAAAAATTGACCTACACTAGAAAATGAAGCGGCACTACCACCTTGGGCAGCTGCTACTGGGTTAAAATTGACACCGATGGCACTGCTTCCCACTTCTGGTGTATAGACTTTAGCCTCTTTTTCTGTTTGTGCCATGGCACCCATAGACAAGGCGCATAATAGCGAAACAGTTATTACTTTTATCTTGTTCATAATAATACTCTTTAAATGTTGATAAAAACAGATTCGCTATTAAGGATTGAAGTGATATGGGTCGTTTGTAGCACCTACTCTTTTACCAATTAGGTCCACGTAAAGAGTTTCGCCGTAAGTAATAGTTTGATTTGCTTCACCTTTGTAAGTAAGCATTACTTTTTTAATGTCTGCATCGTCTGGTTTCATTTCAGCATCGTAGTTTTCTTGTTGGAACATACAAGTTGCTTTGCAAGATGCTTTTTTACCTGCTGCCACTGGAATGCTTGCTTCAAATTTACCACCTTTAAGAGCTGCTGTAACAATCATAACATTGCCAGTTGCTTTGTCGTCTGCACCTAGTTCAGTTACTTCTATAGTTACATTGGCTTTGCCTTCAAAAAGAGTATTGCCCTCTGGTGTCATGTTATCGTCTAATTTACCATAATATACATAGCCTGCAAGGGTTGTACCTTTTAAGTCGCTAGTTTCTAGCGCTGTTGGTTCTACTTTTTCGCATGATGCGAAACCCATTAACATAGCTGCAAGAGCAGCAAAAAAACTTAACTTTTTCATTTTTTTGTTTATTTTATTGATTAATATTATTCTAAACACAAAAAGTCGCTATCCTGCATATTTACAGAACAGCGACTTTATATAAAATCACAGCAAATATTACATACGCGGCGCGCAATGTATGTATGTATGTATGTATGTATGTATGAACTAGATACTAGCTCATGCATAGAAAAACCATTGTTAATATGTAATAAATTGTTACGCATACGTTGCAAATGTAACAAATATTGATGGTTTTTACAAATTTTAATACATTTTTTTACTTTATACCCTTTAAGAAACTCAGGGCCCGTTATTCGCTACGCTCATCAGTACGTCGACAAGCTCAGGGACCAAAAATAAAGGAACTGACCTTTGAGTTAAGTCAGTTCCTTTAGTATTAGAAAATTTAGGTTTAAATCTTATTTTTTAATCCAAACGTATTGAGAAAGTGGTTCAACAGTAACTTTGTTTACGCCTGCTTTCACTTTGGTTGTTTTGTTTTTAGATTTTACACCTTTTATGTTGATAGCATCTGATGTACCTACTAGTTGCCATTTACCTTTTGGTAGTTCAACGTTTTCAAAGTCGATAGGTTCGTGACCTGCGTTGATAAGAACTAGTACTTTGTCGTCTACTAAGTAACCAAGTGCGCTTTCTGGTTCTGGAAGGAACCATTTGTAGTAACCTTCTGGAACTGCTTCACCTTGACGGAATACTTTACCGTATTCTGATTTACGGAATGTATTCCAACCACGCCAGAATTTGTACATATTGTCGTAGTCGTTGAAGTTGGTACCTGTTGGTTTTTGACCTACTTGTTCCCAAACAAATGTATTTGCGGTACGGTGGTTGTAGGTGTCGCGGTAGCCGTGCATATAAGCATTGTAACCTGCTTTTGTGGTACGTACTTCTTCACGAAGTGGAGCGTGTGCTTTACTACGCATAATTTCAGAACCACCGTGAGTTACGATAGGTCCAAGTGTGGTATAAAGAAGTGTAACAGCAATCTTGTATTCGTTTTCGTATACAGAGTCGCGACCATCGAAGTTGCGGCCAAATTGGTCTGCAAGTGCGAAGTTGTCGTGAATATCTAGATAAGAAATACCGCTGTTTGGATTTTTGTCGTCTTTGCAAGTACAGGTTAAACCACGCATTACGCCTTCGCGTTCGTCGTATTTACCACCAGCCCAGCCACGGTCGTTGAATGGGTCTTGTAATTGGAATACAGGGCCTTTGTATGAGCTACGAGACTCGTCTTGGAAGTAGCAAATTGGAGAATCTTCTTTGTACCAGTCCCAATCTGGGTTTGCTTCGTAGTCTGGGTCGTTTGATGCAATCCATGGTTCACCATAAACGATTTTGTCACGACCAATAGCATCCCAGAATGCTGTAAGGGTTTGTTGGTCCATTTGACCAGCGATGTCAACACGTACACCGTCGATACCAAATTCGTCGATGAAGTATTTAACTTGGTCGATTAACCAACGTTGGGTCATAGGACGGTTTTCAGTTTTTACCTCATTACCGTATGCACCAATGTGTTCGAAGTTTTTGGTACGATAGTAGTATTGTTTGTCGAAACCGTTGAAGTTGAACAAGAATTGTTTGCCATCCATATCTTCTGCAGTGTGGTTTGGCACAATGTCGATAATCACGGCAATACCTTTGTCGTGGAATGCTTGTACAAGGTCGCGCATATCGTCGCGTTCTGAACCAAGTTCAGCACCTTTCACGCGATAGCGAGATTCAACAGCCATAGCAAATGAAGTACGATAGCCCCATTGATAGTTTTCGTGAGCGATACCTTGCTCAATCATGTATGGGTCATCTTTAAATGATTCGTACCAGTCGTCTGTTGGGAAGTGTAGGTATTCTTGTACTGGCATTAAGTGAACTACGTTGATACCAAGGTCTACTAAGTAGTCGAAACCTACTTTTTCGCCTCTAGAGTTTTTAAGTCCTGGGGTAATCATACCACGGATAGTGCCTTTTAAGCTATCTGGCAATGGTAGATTGTCGGTGAAGTCTTGTACGTGTACTTCGTATGAAATCACGTCTTCCATTTTAGGAATACCACCTTTTAGAGGGGTAGCCGCTTTGGTGCGGTGCCAGATACGGCATTTGCCAAATGTATCGTCGCTTACACGAGCGTATGGGTCGTTGATATGTTCTGGACGTGTTTCGTAGAAGAAGTTACCTGGGTCGGTAGAACCATGTACTGTGAAGTCGTAGTACACACCGTGTAAATCTTCGTTGATAATTGTTTCCCAAACACCATCATTGTCCACTTTCATATCGAAAGTTTGATAAGCCTCAGTGTCATTTGCACCTTTGTAAAGATATAGTTTAACTAGCTCTGCACGTGGAGCGAATACACGAATTGAAGTAACGCCATTATCAATGTTCGCACCCAATTCTTTGGTAGAATAGACTTCACGGAACCAACCGTCGTATGAACAAGCTGCTCTAAGTTTTTGTGAAGGAATTTCTAGGTAGTAAACACGACGAATGTCAAGGTCTTTTTCTGGAACGATAAGTGTAGTGGTAGATTCGTTTGGAAGCACTCCTACTACTTTGATTTCGTTGCCTTGAGCATCTTTAATGATGTAGTCTGCAGGGTCGAAAGAACGTTTAACACCAGAAATGGTAGCCCAAATAAGGTTGCTTTTGCGGATTTCTGCAGTAAGACCTGCTACAACACGGTCCATTTCGTAGATAAGGTTGCCACCTTTTACGTTTGGAGATTGGTCTGTTGGGTCTAACCATTGACCATCATTGTTGATGCGGAATTTGAAACCAGTGTTTGGTTTAATCACGCTTTCGTCAATGTTGTCGAAAGTAAGCATCCATTGTTCGCCTACTTTTTTAAGTTCCCACTCTCCTACCTCGGTAGAAGCGTCCCAACCACGAAAATCACCTGTTACGAACACGCGTTCTGGGCGCACTCCGTAAATGTTTTCGTCGAAGATGAAGGTTACTTTATCACTAAAGATAGCATAACCTCGTTTGGCTTGGTCGCCAGTGTAAGATTGAGCAAATACGCTCACTAGCGAAGCCATTGCCAAGAAGACAATTAAACTGATTTTTTTCATAAATTGATTATTGTTGTTAATGATAATATTCACAAAAGACAAATTTAAGTATTTTGATTGAGAAACACAATAGTTTACAAAGAAAAAAGACTGACATTGCTGTCAGCCTTTTCTATCATTTTTTTTTAGATTTTGTTTTAAAGAGCAATTTTTAGGCGTATTACTTAGCTGTGTGTACAGTTAGTTGTGGGAATGGGAACTCAATACCCTCTTTATTGAATGTTTCGTACACTATTTTGTTCATATCGAAGAATACTCCCCAATAGTCTGCACTCTTCACCCATGCACGTACAGTGATGTTTACACTGCTATCTGCTAATGCTCCTAATGCGATGAAGTGAGCAGGGTCTTTAAGAATACGAGAGTCTGCAGCGATAAGTTTTTCAATAACTGCTTTTACTTTTTCGTAGTCTGTACCATAATCTACACCAAAGCTCCAATCTACACGACGAATATCTTGTGTGCTGTAGTTTGTAATAACATTGCTACTTAGTGGACCGTTTGGCACGTAAATAGTTTGGTTGTCTGGAGTGGTAAGTACTGTATGAAAAATTTGAATCTCTTTTACAGAACCTGCTACACCTTGTGCTTCAATGTAGTCACCAGTTTTGATAGGTTTGAAAAGAAGAATCATTACACCACCTGCAAAGTTTTGTAGGTTTCCGCTAAGAGCCATACCTACAGCAACACCAGCAGAAGCAAGTAGAGCAGCAAAAGAGGTAGTTTCAACACCTAGAGCACCAACAACAGCGATAAGTAATAAAACTGTTAAGGTAACGTTTACTAAACTTTTAACGAAAGATTTGATACCTTCGTCCATGTTTTCACGTTTGTTCAACGCTTTAGTAACAATTTTTTTAATGAAAGAAATTAATAAACGACCTACTAAAAAGATAAGAATGGCGGCTAAAATGTTTTTGCCGATTTCGATGCCTGAATCCCAAGCAACGTTTAAATAAGGTTGAAGTTTTTCCATTTTTTGGGGTTTAAAAAATTAATATTTAGTTAAGCTTTATACCATTGTCGGTGAGTGTAATAAGGCGTTTTTTGTAAAGTTCGCCAACGGCTTTTTTGTAAGTTTTCTTACTCATTCCGCACACTTCGTAGATAAGCTCTGCAGGAGATTTGTCTGTAGTTGGAAGAAAACCACCAGATTTTTTTATTAGTTCAAGTAATTTTCCTGACTCGCCTGCCACTGCTTCGTATCCAGAACGACGCAGACGCACATCTATTTTGCCGTCTGGGCGAATTTTAGAAATATAAGCAGTAAGATTGTCGCCAATATTTATTTTTGAGAACACCTCATTTTTGTAAATAAGACCTACATAACGCTTGTTTATAAGCACTTTGTAGCCAAGTTCTGTTTCAGATGCCACAAGTACGTTTACCTCATCGCCCTCTGAAATTTCAGAAAAATCTTGCTTTTCTGTATATCTTTCCCATTTTGCAGAAGCAACCACACGTTTGGTTTTATTGTCTAGATAAACATAAACCAACACTTTTTGACCTGTGTGCAGAGAAACTGTTTGCTCGCTATATGGAACAAGTAAATCTTTCATTATGCCCCACTCCAAAAATGCACCTACAGAAGCCACAGATTTCACTTGCATAAATGCAAAGTCTCCCACCACAGCAAGTGGCTCTGCAGTAGTAGCAATTGGGCGGTCTTCGCCATCGGTATATACGAAAACATTTAGATAATCGCCAATTTGTGCATTATCTGGCACGTAACGGTTTGGAAGTAGGATTTCGCCCATTTCCTCTCCATCGAGATATAAACCAAACGCTACGCGTTTTACTACTTGTAAGGTATTGTAAGATCCTATCATCAGAACTCCGAGGTAAAATGAAATTTAATATTCTTAAAATCTGCTTGTGCCATTTGAAGGACGTAGTTTGAGTCCGCTAGGAACACGTCGCGACCTTCTTTATCTTTGGCCATGTATTGATATTTACGCTTTTTAAAGTTTTCAAGTTCGGCAGGGTCGTCGCTTTCAATCCAGCATGCTTTGTAAAGGTTTACAGGTTCCCATTTACATTGAGCGCCGTATTCGTGAAGCAAGCGATATTGGATTACTTCAAATTGAAGTTGACCTACAGTACCGATAATTTTACGTCCGTTGAATTGGTTTGTAAATAGCTGAGCAACACCCTCGTCCATAAGTTGGTCGATACCTTTTTGAAGTTGTTTTTGCTTCATTGGGTCGGCATTTTCAATGTATTTAAACATTTCTGGAGAGAAGCTAGGAAGACCTTTGAAGTGGATTTCTTCGCCAGAGGTAAGGCTATCGCCAATTTTGAAGTTGCCAGTATCTGGAAGACCTACAATATCACCAGCGTATGCTTCATCTACAGTTTCTTTCTTTTGAGCCATGAAACATGTAGGAGCAGAGAATTTCATCATTTTGCCATGACGAATATGTTTGTAGTTTACGTTTCGTTCAAATTTACCTGAGCAAATCTTCACGAACGCAATACAACTACGGTGATTTGGGTCCATATTGGCGTGAATTTTAAACACAAAACCAGAGAAACCTTTTTCGTAAGGGTCCACTGTGCGTTCAAGAGTTTCAATAGGACGTGGAGATGGAGCAATTTCTACGAAACAATCTAAAAGTTCCTTCACACCAAAGGTATTTAGCGCACTACCAAAGAATACTGGAGCCAAGTCGCCCGCAAGGTATTCATTTACATCAAATTCTGAATAAACACCTTCTATAAGTTCTAGGTCTTCACGAAGTTTTGCAGCATCGGTATCACCTACATAGTTTTCTAGTTCCTCGCTATTTAGGTCTATCTCTACAGTTTCTGTAACAACTTGTTTATTAGGAGTATATAGGTTTAAACTTTCTTGGTGAATATTGTAAACGCCCTTGAAACCTACCCCACTATTGATAGGCCAACTAAGTGGACGCACGCGTATGCCAAGTTCAGATTCAACTTCGTCTAGCAAGTCGAATGGGTCTTTACCCTCACGGTCCATTTTGTTGATGAACACCATAACAGGAGTTTTGCGCATACGACAAACTTGCATAAGTTTACGAGTTTGTGTTTCCACACCTTTTGCTGAGTCTATCACAATGATAACACTATCCACTGCAGTAAGTGTACGGAATGTATCTTCTGCGAAGTCTTGGTGACCAGGGGTATCTAGAATGTTGATTTTATAATCTTTATATTCAAAACCCATTACAGAAGTTGCCACAGAAATACCACGTTGTTTTTCTATTTCCATCCAGTCTGATGTGGCAGTTTTCTTAATTTTGTTTGACTTCACAGCCCCAGCTATGTGAATAGCACCACCGAAAAGAAGTAATTTTTCGGTAAGTGTGGTTTTACCCGCGTCGGGGTGAGATATAATCGCAAATGTACGGCGTCGTTTTATTTCTTCAATCATTTTTAATCTACTTTATATGGAAAGTAATCTAGTATCGCACTCTCTGCAATTGACACAATAGTGTAATCGTAAAGAGTATCTTTAAGACCTTCTCTTAGGCGAGCAAGAGCGGTATCTATGGTGTCGGCATGCACAAGCATTAATTGTGGAGTTTTCTTTTCCACACCTTTTTCTTCGTCTAGAGTGATGATGTTGATTTTGCAATTGTACCATCTGTCGTATGCATCCACTTCAGAAGTGAAAATTTCGATAATTCTAGAACGTTTAATGTTTGTGATGGTGTATTCACCAGAAATATATTGACATAGAGTCTCTAAAATACGAGTTTCAGCCTCAGTATAAGTTAGACCATCTACTAAATATGATTCGTTCACTTTTTTTGTTTTTCCGTCGATAGTTTTTTCGTAACGGATTTTACATTCATACCAATTTGCCATAATATTTTATCTTACTGGAAGGTTAATTACTTGTCCTATTTTTAAAACTTTTAGATTTTTACCTGGATTTGCTTTTTTAATAGCAGAAACAGTAGTTCCTTTCTTCTTTGCAATATCCCACAAATTATCCCCTGAACGTATTTTATATGTGGTTTGAAGCACCACTGCTGTTTCCATACGTTTTGCATATTTTTCCTTTTCGTACTCGAGGATAGAATCTTTCACAGCGATAAAATCCAAGGTGTCGTTCATAGGGAAAACTATTGCGCAAGGCTTTTTATGTGCTGGAACTATGTCCAATTTATATTGTGGATTTAGTTTTCTAAGTTGTTCCACAGTGATAGGCATATTTGCTGCAATTTGCTCAAAATGCATTCTCTCAGACACCATTACAGTATCAATAAGACCTGGCATTTTTGCCTCTGATGGACAAATATTATACACTTCTGTGGCATATTCCATTGCATAATTCACAGCAATAAATGCTGGCACATAACCACGTGTTTCACGAGGTAAATAATTGTAAATTGCCCAATAATCGGTACCCTTATTTGCACGTCTTATTGCCTTATTCACATTGCCAGGACCACAATTGTATGCAGCAATCACCAAAAGCCAATCGTTGTAAATGCCATAAAGATCTTTTAAATACTTAACTGCTGCCTTGGTTGATTTGATGACGTCGCAACGTTCGTCTATCAAGCTATTTATTTCCAAACCATAAAGTTTACCTGTGTATGGCATAAATTGCCAAAGTCCCATAGCCCCCACTCTAGAACGAGCAGTTGGGTTCAGCGCAGACTCTATCACAGGAAGATATTTCAATTCCATTGGAAGTCCTTCTGCTAGCAACTCACGCTCAAATATAGGGAAATAATATTGCGATAGTCCCAAAAGTTTTGAAAGATTCTTTGGATAACGATGCACGTATGAATCAATATAAGAACGAACTACTTGATTGTAAGAGAGTTCCATCTCGGCAGGTATCTCAGACATCTTTTTAACGTATTCTTCTTTCGAAAGTGGCTCTTTTACAGGATTGTTGAAACAAGAATCGGTAAAGGTGACTTCACTATACCAATTTACAAACTTTTCCTCTATAACAGACTCAAATGCTGCTCTTTCAAGAGAATCTACGGTGAGGGTGTCCACTACAGAAGCAGAATCAATTGGCATTACCATTAAAGAATCTGCAAATGCTGCATCAAATACTAAACTATCATTTTGAGCATTTAAAACAGCATTAGAGAGACCTAACACTGCAAACAATATATAAAATTTCTTCATTAAAATTTCAATTTACAACTTAGACCTATAGAAGATTCTTGCTCATAAGCAGAACTTGGTGCTATGACAGTAGGCGCCACCTCCAACGACAAATCTGGGCTAATGTCATAATCAAACATTTGTGCATCCACATACGCATCTACTATAGACAACAAATACAAAACCGCAGAGGCAATAATGCACAAATCTCTATTTCTTCTATAATTATCTAATTTAGTTTTAATTACACGTTCATAATAACTTCTATTGGAGTTATCCAAAGTAACACCTTCTGGCAATAAATACTGAAAATAGTTTGTTGAAGGGTCATTGTCTTTTAAGTCTACATAACCTTTTCTGTAATCTACATACATTCTATCATTCCAAGTAATACCGTATGCCAAACCCAACGCACCACCATAAACAATAGGTACTTTCCAGTATTGTCTATTGTAAATTTGTCCTAAACCAGGTACTACAGCAGCAAGCCATACAGACTTTTGAGCATCTGGCTTAAATGTAGAATTTGGAACATAAGCCTCTACTGTTTCTATTGTATCAGATGAAACAACATGCAAAGTTCCTCCATTTTCCAACACATAAATAGAGTCATTTTGCACTGTAGATGCACTTACATTACCTACAATAAAGAATGCTACAAATGATAATATGAAGACTAACTTGCTTCTCAATTTTTCAAAGAATCTATTACCATTAAAATATTTTCCAATTCTTCGTCAGAAGAGAACACAAGAGAAATTTTCCCCTTACCTTTTTCGTTTCTATCCACCTTTACTTTTGCTCCGAAGATATTAGAAAGACGATCGGCAATTTGTGAATATGCTTTTTGAAGTTCTGGGTCTGTAGGTTTCTTTTCCAGAGCAGAAGCTTCGCCACCTTCATTTAGTTGTCTTACAAGTTCTTCTACTTTTCTCACAGAATAACCTTTTGCCACTACTTCTTCGTATAGCTTAATCATCTTGGTTGGGTCTTGCACATTGATTAATGCACGAGCGTGCCCCATATCAATTTCTTTTTTGGTAAGACCAAGTTGAATTTCTGCAGGAAGTTTTAAAAGACGAAGATAATTTGCCACAGTAGCACGTTTTTTACCTACTCTTTCGCTAAGTTTTTCTTGGGTAAACTTATATTCATCTAGCAAACGTTGGTATGTAAGAGCAATTTCAATAGCATTAAGGTCTTCGCGTTGAATATTTTCTACCAACGCCATTTCCATCATTGTTTCGTCAGAAACACGTTTGATATATGCAGGAATTTTTGTAAGACCAGCTAGTTTTGACGCTCTAAAACGACGTTCACCAGCAATAATCATATATCTGTCTTGCGCTATTTCACGAATTGTAATTGGCTGAACCACACCCAATTCAGCAATAGACGCAGCAAGTTCTTGAAGTGCTTCTTCGTTGAAGTTTGTACGAGGTTGGTCTGGATTTGCTTCTATCTTTGATAGTTCCACCTCGTCAATAAGCGAAGAACCACTAGTTTGAACTGTTGGTTGTATATCTATTAAGGCACCTAAGCCTCTACCTAATGCAGATTTCTTTTCCATTAATTGTTTTTATTTATAACTTCTTGAGCTAGAGATAAATAGTTTTTCGCACCTGTAGATTCTGCATCATACATAAGCACAGGCACACCATGACTTGGAGACTCACTAAGTCTAATATTTCTTTGGATAACGGTTTTAAATACCATATCTTGGAAGTGTTGTTTCACCTCGTCGTACACTTGACGAGCAAGACGCAAACGAGAATCGTACATAGTAAGTAGGAAACCTTCTATCTCAAGTGCAGGATTTAGTCTACCTTTAATAATTTTGATTGTAACAAGTAGTTTTGAAATACCTTCTAGTGCATAATATTCTGCTTGCACAGGAATAATTACTGAGTCTGCAGCTGTTAAGCAGTTCACTGTAATAAGACCAAGTGAAGGAGAGCAGTCTATAAGGATGTAATCGTATTTATCCTTTTGTGAAGAAAGAATTCTTTTTAAATATTCTTCTCTATTTTCCAATTTCAACATTTCAATTTCTGCCCCAACAAGGTCGATATGAGAAGGAATAATATCAAGATTTTCTACTTCTGTCTTCTTAATTGCCTGTTCTACAGGAAGATTATTAATCAAACATTCATAGATACTTTCTTTTATGCTTGTAATATCAATGTTTAAACCAGAAGAAGCATTTGCCTGTGGGTCTGCATCCACCAACAATACTTTTTTATCCATAACCGCAAGTGAAGCTGCTAAGTTTACAGCTGTTGTAGTTTTACCTACACCACCCTTCTGATTTGCTAATGCTATAATTTTTCCCATATTATAAATATTTTTGCAAAAGTAATAAAAAAAAGGAATGTTTAAGG
>ERZ808048.225-NODE-225-length-11962-cov-9.448296_pt1 | contig 11962 bp, 12 predicted proteins | sample MGYA00380197_ERZ808048 | MGnify/ENA primary metagenome ERZ808048 (study PRJEB31490, sample SAMN06133377) | cow dung metagenome | isolation source: M1 | host: cow | place: China: Chengdu | collected 2015-05 ... | reverse complement strand
TATTTTTCGTAAATTACTAATTATTGTTTACCACAAACCAGGAATATAGTTCAACACTGTTATCAGCAACGATACGGAACTCGTTATCAATGCCAAGAACGAACTATAACTGCTTTGTTTATAGAAACTTCCGCTGTCGCGGCTAACATATATCAAATCATTTGGATACACATAATAATACTCCGAATTGATAATCGAATTCGGACGAATATCAAATTCCATCACCATAGGCTCACCATTACCACGAGGACGAATGATACGCACATGACGGCGGTCACCCGAATTCATCAAATCCCCAGACATCGCCAAAGCTTGGAAGATGGTCATACGCTCCTTATATATATTATATACGCCCGAACGCGCATCACCCATCACCGTAAAACGCTTATTATACATAGCTAACTTGACATCAGCATCTGGAATAATCTCACGAAAAGCTTTGCGCAATGTATCTTGTGCCTCCAATTCAGTCAAACCAGCCAATTTTATTGGCGCCAAGAATGGAATATCCACGGTACCGTCAGAGTAGATACGGTATGAATTAGCATATTGTGAGTTTGTATTTTCATTACTTGACAAAGTTTTTGCCAATGTCTCATCCATCGTTATCACACGATAAATAATCTCATCATTCACCTGCAAACGATAAGGCTTGTATGCTACCGAATCGTATTGAGGCAAATCATCGCGCTCTTGCAACAATCCCACTTGGCGATAGCCATAGCAACTGGTCATCAACATACCTACCAAGAATGCAATACCTAAATGTCTCACTATCAGTCTCATTTCGTACCTCCTTCCTCTACGGCATTCATTATTCGTGCGACCAATGCATACACAAAACCGCCAAACGCCAACGTCGTTGCCACTACACTGACCGTAGTCGCTGCTGAGTTGATGCCAAAGCTCTGCCCTTTAATCTTCTGGATATAAATCACATCATTAGGCTCAATGTAGTAATATTCCGAATTAATGATATCCTCCGAACGCAAATCAAAAGTCATCACCTTGGTTTGACCCTCAATCTCGCGAACAATACGTACTTTGCTGCGATCACCAAAATCACCAATATCGCCAGCCATAGCCAAAGCCTCAAATACCGTTACTTTCTCTTTTGGCATCGACAACACGCCACTACCTCGATCGCTAATCACGCTAAAGGTACGGCGAACAATATTCACCTCTACGGAAATCATTTGGTAGTCGCCATAACCCTTGATATATGCCGACAACTCTTTCTCAATCAAAAGCTTAACTTCGCGAGTCGTCTTACCACGAACGGGAAGATGCCCCAAGGTTGGGAAATCAATCGTTCCATCTTCCAACACCAAATAGGTGTACAAATCGTATGAACCAGTAGTATTCAAACCACTACGTATCTGTTGACGGATAACACTACTATTTCTTGATGGATTAAACATATTGCTAATACGCTCATCCACTGAATACACATACACATACAATCGATCACCAATACGCATCTCATAGTCCTCATATGACAGCGTATCTGCATACTCAGGTATGCCTTTTTTACCAGCTTCTTGCATCAAGTTCACCTTCTTGCTCGTCACGCAGGACGCCATCAGCAAACTCAACATAAGTATCAAATAGGCTCGCAACCTCATCTTACTTCTTCATTCAAAATTCTTAATTCATAATTATCTCTTCTCATCCCATCCAAATGGGTGAGTTGCCAATGGCAATTTAGCCAACGGATGATAATCGCCTACCAACCCGATTGGTGTTGCATGACGAATATCGCTCACGATTTCTATTGATGGACGGGCTTCCGAAATGCGGAAACCATTGCCAGCCAATATCTGCTTATAACTCTCGGTATGCAACTCTGTAAAGCCTGCGCTGAACTCAAACTCCTCACCATCAATGGACAATGTACGATAAGTCTTCTTCTCGCCTTGCACTGCATTAGCAGGAAGACATTCTGAATTGATACTCAAGAAATAACGTACACGCGCATGCTCCAATTCCAAATAACCTGCCACACGATCAAACGACATCACATGCACCACATTCTTCTTCACCGCACCAAATATCCACTGCAACATATCATAAAAATGCACGCCAATATTCGTTGCTATACCGCCTGCCTTGTGAATATCGCCCTTCCATGAGCTATAATACCACTTACCGCGACTGGTAATATATGTCAAATCCACATCATAGATCTTATCCTTTGGACCATTCTTAACCTTCTCACGCAATGCCGCAATCTTATCATGCAAACGCAATTGCAGAATCGTATATGCCTCACAACCAGTCTCTTGCTCCAATTCAACCAAGTTATCGATATTGTATGGATTCAACACCAATGGCTTCTCGCAAATCACATTGCACCCCAATCGCAAACCATAGCGAATGAATGCATCATGGGTGTAGTTTGGTGTACAAATACTTACCCATGACAACGGATTATCTGTACGCATTTGCTTCGAGCAAAAGCGATCAAACTGCTCATTTTCAGTAAAAAAACTACACTCTGGAAAACTTGAATCTAAACGACCTACAGAATCAAACTTATCATAAGCCACCAATAGATTATTGCCAGTATCAGCGATCGCCTTTATGTGGCGAGGTGCGATATAACCAGCAGCACCAATCAATGCAAAATTCTTCATCTTTAATTCAAAAAATTAAATTACAAATTTCTTATTCACAATTCAGCCTGCAAAGATACTACTTTTTTTTCACATATACAAACAAAAACAAAAAATCTTGAAATAAAACAACCACATACATCGCATTATCCTAAAGATTTGCACATTTGCAAAAAAATCATTACCTTTGCACCTTTGAAAAATACGGCTATGCGAATTGCTTTTACCACATCATTACCTGCTGAAGGCTTTACTCGATTGGAGCACCACACATTGTATGCGCCATTAGAGGAGGCGGAAGTGCTAGTTAGTACTTTCGACAAGCCAGTGACGCGTGAGATGATTATGTCGGCACCTCACCTCAAACTAATTACGAACTTCGGTGTGGGCTTCAATAATATCGACCTTGAGGCATGTAGTGAACGCGGTATTCGTGTAACCAATACCCCACAGCCCGTCATTGAACCCACAGCCGAGTTGGCTTTTGCCCTCATGCACGATGTGGCACGGCGCACGGCAGAGTTCGACCGCAAGTTACGACAGGGAACAGCAGAAGCGTTTGGAGTAATGAATAACCTTAGTCACTCGCTCTATGGCAAGACCTTGGGTATCATTGGTATGGGACGCATCGGACAGGCATTGGCACGCAGAGCGGTAGCAAGCGGTATGCGCATCGTGTACCACAATCGTCGTCCATTAGGTGATGAGGCGATGAGGTTATTAGGCTATGATGCAAGTTTTGTGAGCAAAGACGAACTCCTGCGAACTGCTGATTTTGTAAGTTTGAACCTGCCCTACACACATGAGGTAAAGCATATCATTGATGGCAAGGCATTACGTATGATGAAGCCCACTGCCTACCTCATCAACACCGCACGCGGCGCACATGTGGATGAAGAGGCATTGGTGAAGGCACTCAAAGAAGGTGAGATAGCGGGTGCTGCGATGGATGTGTATGAGCACGAGCCACAAATTCACCCCGAACTGCTGACATTAGATAATGTAGTACTATCGCCTCATACGGGAACAGGGACTTGGGAAGGACGCATCGCCATGTGCGAGAATGTCTGCGACAATATCCTCGCATGGCAACAACAAGATATAAACAAAATGAATATAGTACTATGACACTAACAGACAGATTTCTAAAGTATGTGAGTTTCTGCACCACATCGGATGAAGAAACCAACATGACACCCTCCACTCCAGGGCAGATGGAGTTTGCTAAGTATCTCGCTGCAGAACTAAAAGAGATTGGTATGCAAGAAGTTACATTAGACGAGAACGGCTATGTAATGGCAACCCTACCCGCTAATGCAGAAGGCAAACCTACCATCGGCTTTATCGCTCATATGGACACCGCTCCTGATGCCAGCGGCAAGAATGTGAAGGCACATATCGTCAACAACTATGATGGCAATGATGTGGTGCTCAATGCAGAGAAAAATATCGTATTTGAGGTAGCTAAATACCCTGAAATATTGGATTATAAGGGTCAAGATATCATTATGACCGACGGCACAACCTTACTTGGCGCAGACGACAAAGCGGGATTGGCAGAGATTGTTACTGCATGCGAGTACCTGATTCAACACCCTGAGATAAAGCACGGCAAAATCCGAGTGGGCTTTACTCCTGATGAAGAAATCGGTCAAGGTGCGGATCACTTTGATGTCAAGAAGTTCGGTTGTGACTTCGCCTATACGATGGACGGCGGCGCAGTAGGCGAGTTGGAGTATGAGAATTTCAACGCAGCTGGCTGCAAAGTGAAAGTGCATGGCGTGAATGTACACCCTGGTTATGGCTACCACAAGATGATCAACTCCATGCGTATCGCCAACCACTTTGCAACGATGTTACCTCGCTGGGAGACACCAGAGCACACACAAGGTTACGAGGGTTTCTATCACCTCATTGCCATGAACGGTAGCGTAGAGGAAACCACCTTGCAATATATCATCCGCGACCACGACCGCGCTCGCTTCGAGAGCCGCAAGCGAGAGATCGAGCACTTGGCACGCAAGATTAACCAAGAGTATGGCGAGGGGACCGTGGAAGTGGAAATCCGTGATCAATACTACAACATGCGCGAGATGGTTGAGCCCGTCATGCATATCGTTACCCTCGTAGAGGAAGCGATGAAGGAGGTAGGTGTGACACCTAAGGTACAACCTATCCGCGGCGGAACAGATGGCGCACGCTTGTCGTTTGAGGGGCTACCCTGCCCTAACATCTTCGCAGGTGGCGTGAACTTCCACAGCCGATTTGAGTATCTCCCTATCCCATCCATGGAAAAGGCGATGCAAGTGATCTTGCAAATTGTACAAAAAGCGTGATTTGTAAGATAGTTTAAGGATTAAAGTTTAAAGGCGAGAATATATGAAAACTACTCCATTTACAGACATCCATATCGCTCTGGGAGCGAAGATGGCAGATTTTGCGGGCTTTAACATGCCTATCCAATACCCTACGGGTATCAACCAAGAACACATAATCGTCCGCGAAGGCGTAGGTGTGTTTGACGTAAGTCATATGGGCGAATTTTGGGTAAAAGGCGAGAAAGCATTGGATTTTCTACAATACATCACCACCAACGATGTGAGCAAATTAGAGGCGGGCAAAGCACAATATACCTGCTTCCCCAACGGCAAAGGTGGTATCGTGGATGACCTGATTATCTATAAATATTCAACTACTAAATACCTCCTCGTAGTCAATGCTGGCAATATTGACAAAGACTGGGCATGGGTGAACGAACACAACACCTTTGGTGTTCAGCTCGAGAACGCTAGCGACCGCTACGGACAATTGGCAGTGCAAGGTCCTAAGGCGACAGAGATGCTCCAATTGCTTACCGACGCCGATTTGAGCGCGATTCCTTATTACGCTTTCCGTGAGTGGTCATTCGCAGGCGTACAAGGCGTCATTCTCAGCAATACTGGTTATACGGGTGCAGGTGGATTTGAGTTGTATTTCCCAAAAGAGCATAGCCAACAGATCTGGGATGCACTCTTCGAAGTAGGCAAACCATTCGGGTTGGCTCCAATCGGTTTGGGCGCACGCGATAGCCTACGTTTGGAGAAATGGTACTGCCTCTATGGACATGATATTGACGACACTACCTCTCCATTGGAAGCAGGATTGGGATGGATCACCAAGTTCGACGCAAAAGACTTTATCGACAAGGAGTATTTGCTTGCTCAAAAGGCTGAAGGTGTTAAACGTAAACTTGTACACTTCGAATGCCAAGAGCGTGCAATCCCACGTTGCGGATACGAGATTTGCGATGCAGATGGCAATGTGATTGGTAATGTGACTAGTGGCATTATGCTACCTACGACTAAAGTGGGTATCGGCATGGGCTATGTGCAAACGGCTTTCGCTAAAAAAGAAACCATCATCTACGTGAAGATTCGCGAGAAGTTGATTCCTGCAAAGATTGTGTGATCACTACCACTCGTTAATAGCACACAATTAACAGCATAAATATTCATACTTAGGGTGTACCGATGTGGTACACCTTTTTTTTCAAAAAAACACTAGTTTACTTGCATATATCCATAATTTTTACTACCTTTGCAGGTCAAATTGGTGTAATTTGGAATAATAAGTGCATACATGATAGATAACCAACTCATATTCAGAAGTTTTGCAAGCGGAAGTAGTGGTAACTGCTACTATCTTGGTACCCATCAATGGGGTATCTTGATTGATGCTGGTATCTCCGCACGCACGATTCAGAAGAATCTGCGTGAGATGGGGTTGGATTATGCCAATATCATGGGCGTACTTATTACGCATGACCATGCCGACCATATTCGTGCCGTAGGCACATTAGGAGAGCGTGTTCACCTACCCATCTACTCTACCCGCGCCATTCATGACGGCATTGATCGTAATTATGGTGTACGTGAGAAATTGCGCACTTCCCAACGCTACTTTGAAAAAGGCAAAGAATGGAATCTCAATGGTATGACAATCAACACCTTTGGCATTTCGCATGACTCTACGGAATGTGTAGGATATGTGATTGATTATCTGGGACAACGCTTTTTGATTGCCACAGACTGTGGACAGCCTAATGCTACCATGGAAATGTATTTGGCAACCGCTAATCACATCGTCATAGAAGCCAATCATGATGAACAGTTATTGCTTAACGGTCCATACCCTACCTATTTGAAAGAGCGCATCCTATCGCCTAAAGGGCATCAAAGCAATGTAACTTGCGGACAGTTATTGGCTAAAAATTGGCATACAGAAATGCGCAACGTGTTTCTTTGTCACTTAAGCAACGAAAACAACGACCCTGACGTAGCACTCAACACAATCAAAGACCTGCTGCTAGAGGAAGGTATCATGCCTGGGGAAGATTTGTTTGTGACACCATTAGAACGCACCAAAGCAAGTATTGTTTATACACTCAACGAGAATATTATACGCTAAAAGATATGAAAAATCTAGTAATCATTCCTACCTACAACGAAAAAGAAAACATCGAAGCCATCATCACTGCTGTGATGGAATTGCCTATAGAATATCACGTTTTGGTAATTGATGATGGTTCACCAGACGGCACTGCATCTATCGTCAAAGATCTGATGGCCAATAAATTTGCGGGCAAGCTGCATTTGGTAGAGCGTGCAGGTAAACTCGGTTTGGGTACAGCTTATATCGCTGGTTTCAAATGGGCAATTGAGCACCAATATGATTACATCTTCGAGATGGATGCAGATTTCTCACACAATCCTCAAGACTTGCTCAAACTTTATGATGCATGTGCCAACCAAGGTGCAGATGTAGCTATCGGCAGCCGCTATGTGAGTGGTGTAAACGTAGTAAACTGGCCAATGGGACGCGTATTGATGTCCTATTTCGCTAGTAAATATGTGCGTTTTGTATTGGGCATGCAAGTGCATGACACCACTGCTGGCTTTGTATGCTATCGCCGTGAAGTATTGGAAACCATTGAGTTGGACAAAATTCGTTTCAAAGGATATGCATTCCAAATCGAAATGAAATTTACCTCTTACAAATGTGGCTTTAAGATTCAAGAAGTACCTATTATCTTTGTCAATCGTGTTTTAGGCACTAGCAAGATGTCTGGTGGTATCTTCTCAGAGGCATTGCTCGGCGTAGTGAAGCTCAAATTGAATTCATGGGTACGTAAATACCCTAAGAAGAACGCCTAACATTTTTCAAGTTTAGTATTAGAAGGTTTGAAGAAGTATATATATATATTAGGTGTATTAGCAATGATGTTAGCATCATGCGCTAAAACCAACACCAACGGACAACAAGCTCAGGAGCCTGTTGTTCGTTACGAGTATGGACTACCTGTTGATTCTTTTCGTATTGATACTTGCGTAGTCAAAGACGGAGAAACACTTGGAGGTATGCTCAATCGCTTGGGGGCCACTCGCCAACAAATCAATGGCATTACCCTGATGCCACGTTCTGAATTTGATGTGCGTACCATCCGTCCTGGTAAGACCTATTATGCACTATTTCAAACTGATACTGCTGGTGTAGAGCATTTACACTATTACATCTATCTGCCCAATATCCGTGAAGCCGTAGTACTGCATCTTACCGATAGCATGCACGTGGAGCGATTTGAGAAAGAAATCACACATTGCCTACGATCTGCAGAAGTCGTGATCGAGTCTAGCTTATGGAATACAATGGTAAAAAACGATCTGCCTGCAGAATTAGCACTCGAACTTAGCGATATCTACGCATGGACTATTGATTTCTTCGGTCTACAAAAAGGCGACTCGATACGCGTATATTACGACGAGCAATATGTAGATAGCACACGCATCGGTATTGGCAGGATTTATGCAGCCGACTTCTACCATGCACGCATGTGGCAAGAGGCATTCTGGTTTGAAGATGGCAACATCCACAACTATTTTGATGCAGAAGGCAATAGTTTGCGTAAGGCATTCTTGAAAGCACCGCTGAACTATAAACGTATTTCATCCAAATTCACATACGCTCGCAAACACCCTGTATATAAAGTGGTTAGACCACATACAGGTGTAGATTATGCGGCACCTACAGGCACGCCAGTAGTGAGTATTGGTGATGGTGTAGTCACTATGAAGCAATATAAAGGTGGCGGCGGAAATACTGTCAAGATTAAGCACAACTCTACATACACCACAGCCTATCTCCACCTCTCAAAGTATGCTAAAGGCTTGGCAGTAGGCAAGCGCGTGAAACAAGGTGAAGTGATTGGATATGTGGGTAGTACTGGAGCAAGTACAGGTCCTCACTTGGATTTCCGCGTATGGAAGAATGGCAGTCCTATTGACCCATTAAAGATGCAATCTCCTCCTGCTGAACCAATTCCTGCACAATACAAAGACACCTTCGCCACTGTTGTTGCGAAGTACAGAGAACATCTGCAGCACTAATCCAACGAGATTAGTATTTCCAATTATTCGAAACTGTTATTTGGAGCGAATCTCCAGAAGCAACTATGAGATAGCAAGCCGCATCATCGGTCTGCTCAATCATTTTCAATGCATCTGCCTCGCCAAGTACCATACATGCTGTAGCTAAGGCATCTGCACGCATACAGCTACTTGCCACCACTGTAGCACTCAGCAAACCATGCTGCACAGGATAACCCGTACGAGGATCTATCGTATGGCTACGACGTTGACCTTCATGATAATAATATTGCAGATAATTACCCGAGGTTGCCAAACAGAGGTCTGAACTTTGGATGATATGCTGCAATCCCTCGTCCATTCCGTCTGCATCCGTTTTAGGGCGAGAGATACCTACACGCCATGGCTTTCCCATATCATTCACGCCCTTCAACACCACTTCACCACCTATCTCTACCAGATAGTTCTCACAACCAGCCTCACGCAACACATCTGCTACTACGTCAGTTCCATAGCCCTTAGCTATTGCACTAGCATCTAATGTGATACGTGGATCATCTTTCAACAACGAATGATTAACTAGTGTCACTTTTTGATAGCCAACATACGCTTTTACACTATCAATCATAGTTTGCGACACATCGGCAGCGTTACCATGCTTCAATCCAAATCCCCATAGATTCACTAAAGGTGCTACTGTGATATCAAATGCGCCATTAGACAACCGGCTGATTATCTGCGCCTCATGATACATCCGCTCAAACAACGAGTCTGTAGTTACCATCTCGTTGCGATTGATACGTGCAATCACCGATTGCTGGTTGAACATACTCAGCGAAGCGTCAAACTTAGCCAAACGCTCTTTGATTTGCTGATGGAGATCTACACTGCCTTCATAGCGAATATTATAGTAGGTACCAAAGATATTACCTTGGTGATGAAAATATTGTTGCTTAGGCTCATTAGGCAATAATAGCAGCACTAAAGCTGCTATTATTGCAAATCCTAATGCTATCCATTTCTTCATATTTCAAATAGATAATGAATGGTCAATCTGCTAACCATCGACAATGTTACCATTCGTTACTAAAATACAAACTTGCACCAACATTCCAATTGAGGCGTTGGTCAAATTTATTCTCCAATGTGGTGGTCAAATTTGTTTTATCCAAGCCATAGCAATTGAGCATCATCTCTCCCCAAACACCCAAAGATACATGTTTCAGTTCAAAATCACGCTGCAAACGCAAATTGACATTATTGATAGCCACTGTCTTAGCATTTTTCCATACCTCTTCGTAGTTGGAGTACATACCAAGCCACGGAGTGATACCTATTCGAGTATCCAATATCATACCCAATGGCAATTCAAATTGATAACCCACTTCTATATAAGTGGACCATGCACGTTGCCAATCGCCATTCTCATCTTGATAGCAATCATCACCATATACAGTAGTGTACCAGTCTAACGACAGAGGTACTTTCTCTACCAAGTCACCCAAGTGAAATCCAGCATGCAATTCCATAGTACTTCCTGTGACTTGCTCTTGTGCTTTGAATCCTCCTTTACCAAAATAAGGATCGCCGCCAAAATAATAGAGGTGAGTCAAATCTACTTGCAAACCAAAATTGTCATAACCAATAGTAATATCCAATTCAGGATTTAACTCTTGAAACGACCAATTGTCTGCACCGATATTCGCCCATCCACACACATACAAACCCTTCCAATCAAGAGTTACTGAAGGTTGAATGGACACACCACCTAAGTTTTGTCCACGCCACAGATAGTTACTCACTAAGTCTGCTCCGACTTCTAGCGAAAGACCGATTGAACCATCTTCGGCCTTCGCCTGATACGAAAAAGCACCAACGCCTATCAGCGCTAGTGCTAAAACTAAGATTTTTTTATTCATTTCTATACAAAAGCGCACCTCTTACAGAGCATGTTTAGCAGCCCAAGCATGACGAAGAGCGACATCCAATATTTTTGTATCTTCCAATACTACAATACCTCCATCAGGACCTTGCTCAATATGATAACCAGCAGTTGCAGTTCCATTAAAGAATGCTCTTACATCATCAGCTGCAATACCTAACTCTTCAGCTATTACAGCTGAACTACCCTTTGGAAGGCTATCCTTCACTTCTCTCAATTGGTTGAATGTTGTGCGAATCATAGTAACTAATTTTTAGATAGTTAATAATATTTTATTGAAATTTGTTTTCTTTATTTGTATTTCGAGCGCAAAGGTAACACTTTTTTTTTATATATGCAAGAAAAATATACTTTTTTTTGAATATATTTCATTTACCCTCACCCTAATTTAATTCAAGTCGTAACCGTAGTGACGCAGGCGTGTTTGCGAACTACGCCAGTCTTTATCCACTTTCACAAAGAGCTGCAAGAACACGGGCTTGCCAAAGAATGCCTCAATCTCCTTGCGGGCTTGCGTACCGACACGCTTCAGCGCTTTGCCGCCTTTACCAATGATAATTCCCTTTTGGCTATCACGCTCCACATAGATGACAGCACCAATGCGGATCATGCCTTCTGGGTGTTGCTCATCGGGCTCTTCATCGTGGAAAGTTTCTACCTCAACCTCTACGCTATAAGGAATCTCCTTATCGTAGTTCAGCAGAATCTTCTCGCGGATCATCTCGTCCACAAAGAAACGCGATGACTTGTCAGTCAATTGATCTTTTGGGAAGAATGGCGGACACTCTGGCAACGCCTCACGGATAGCCGCAAAGAGTTGGTCGGTGCCAAACTTCTGTTGTGCCGAAATAGGGAACACCGTTGCTTCGGGCAGTACGCGATGCCAATACTCCACCAATTGCTCTAAAGTTTCTTGGGTGGTGAGGTCAATCTTGTTGATAATCAGGAATACCTTGGCTTTGATACGTTTTACTTTCTCTAGGAAGTCGGCATTCTTGTCGGGG
>ERZ808048.224-NODE-224-length-12016-cov-3.855264_pt1 | contig 12016 bp, 11 predicted proteins | sample MGYA00380197_ERZ808048 | MGnify/ENA primary metagenome ERZ808048 (study PRJEB31490, sample SAMN06133377) | cow dung metagenome | isolation source: M1 | host: cow | place: China: Chengdu | collected 2015-05 ... | reverse complement strand
GCCTTCGGCGTAGATGGTATCAAAGGCGAGTGTGGATTTGCCGGATCCGGAAACTCCTGTGATGACCGTTAATTTGTCGCGGGGGAGAGAGACAGAGATATCTTTTAGGTTGTGCTGTCTTGCTCCTTTTACAACCAGATTTTTCATCAGTTAATGTTCGCAGGAACGATATATCAGGCTTTGGTATGAGGCAAATGAAATGGTAAAAAAAGTGAGATAAAATCTCTGATATTATTTCTGTTCTGCAAGAACGTCCTTGATGCTTGCCTCTAAGACATCAAGACCCTTCTTTACATCGGTTAAGTTCTTACCGCCGGTTAAGATAATCTTTCCGGAGGAGAAGAGGAGAGCAACAATCTTCGGGTCTTTAATTCTGTAGACAAGGCCCGGGAACTGTTCCGGCTCGTACTCGATTGCTTCTAAGGAAAGCTTTGCAACAACGCGGTTTAAGTTGATGAAACGTCCGATATCGTAGGAACAGACAATGTTGGTAACAGCTACCTTCGGGACTGGAAGGATGTTGACGCCTGCTTCCTTTAAGGAGGAAAGAACCTTGTTTAAACCTTCTCCAAGGGACTCTTCATTTCTGATACCGGTTAAAACAACTTTTCCGGAGGAGAAGATAAGGGATGCCATACGCGGTTCATCGATACGGTAGACTGCTCCCGGGAAACGTTTGGTATTGAGTTCACATCCCTCAATCTTGCTGGAAATCTCTGCAAGATCAATCTCATCTGCAATAACTCCAGATGCAACGATATTCTCAATCTTCAGAGAAGAATATGCATTATCACTCATGTTTATATTAATGAAGTGGCAGACGTCATAATACTTACGTGTCAGATCACTTATATAGCCTTTAAATCAGGCAGTATTTTCATGCTCACTCTAACTCGCGCCGTGCAATAAGATTTGGAACAGCGGCAGACAGAATAAGCGTGATAATTCCAAAGACAAGACCTAAGGCTGCTGTTGCGTGGAAACCTGTTAAGAACAGTTCAGAGCTAAGGGAAGTTACAGGAACTCCGATGGACTGCGGGACTGCAAAGGAGAACATCACAACATATGCGGCAACACCGATAACTCCTCCAAGGAAGTCCGTTGTAATCATAACAGAGGTTCCAGCCCCTTCCTCTCCCTTTGGTGCGAACTGCACAATACGGGTTGTTGCAGGTCCGCCTGAAATTCCAAAGGCCAGACCCATGCAGACAAGAGCCGGAAGAAGAGCGATAACTCCCCACTGAGGCATGATAAAGAGCAGAATCAGACAGAACGAGATTCTAAAAACTGCCGCTAAGATACACGGAGTTCTGCATCCGATTCTATCGCTCCATGCACCTACAGGAATTCCAACAAGAGCAGTAATTACTGCCGAAATCATCAGAAGGAAGCCGGATACTGCGGCATCAAGGGATAATGAGGTCTGCATATAGTACGGGACCATATACATTACACCGGCAAACACTCCGCAGGTCAGTAAATATGAGGTCGCAACAGCACTGAACTTCCAGCTCTTAAAGATTCTGACATTCAGCAGAGGATTGTCTGATTTCAGAGAGTGGATGGTGAACCAGATAATAGATACAGTAAAGACTGTACCTGTAACAATGCTTTCGACGCTTGTCCATCCAAGGACCGGCCCTCTTTCGAGGAAGAGGATGATTGAAGCAATCGCAGCAAACATAAGCCATGTGCCTTTCCAGTCAAACGGCTTCTTTTCAGGTTTGGTTTCAGGCTTCGGGATTACAGTGCGGGCCAGAAGAATTGCCGCGATTCCGATTGGAACGTTGATTAGGAAAATCCAGTGCCATGAAAGAAATGCTGTAAGAAGTCCTCCAAGCGGCGGTCCGAATGTAAAAGCAATACCTCCGGTTGTTGCAATAACTCCCATACCAAGTCCGCGTTTTCCTTCTGGAAGGAATCTGGTAATCAAGAGAGGGGCGGCCGCTGCAATCATGGAAGCTCCAAGGCCCTGGATACCGCGGGCTATAATCATCACAGAAAGAATTGGTGAAATTGCTGAAAGAAGCGAACCTGCCGCGAAGATGAAGAATCCTATCGAAAAGACTTCGCGTATTTTTCCGTTGTCTGCAACCCGTCCGAATGCTAAAATAAATCCTGCCATTATGAGCAGGTATGCCATAACAATCCATGAACCGGCAGAAATATCGATGCCGTACTCTGCAGCGATTACAGGCATTGCGACATTTACAATGGAACTGTCCAGACTGTCCATGAAGATAGCAAAGGCTGAGATTAGCATCAGCATCTTCTGATGTGTCGGGTTTTCAACAACGCGGTACATAGTTCTTACAAGTTAGTTACATAAAAATATGAATCATACGGTACGAAAGAAATAAAAGAGTCGTTTGCATACTAGTAAACATGGAGATTACCTTCGCAGGTCACGCCTGCTTTATCCTTTCAGGCTCGAAGAAAATCGCAATCGACCCGATGCCGCTTGGAGAAAATATTGATGCAGATATTGTGCTGATTACCCATGCGCACGCAGACCATTTAGGAGATTTCGCAGAGAAGTTCCCAAGAACTTATGCATCACACGAACTTGCCGGATGGCTTAGAAACAAAGGTGTTGATGCTGTAGGCATGAACATCGGCGGAACTGTTGAGGAAGACGGTGTAAAAATCACCATGGTTCATGCCGAACACTCGAACTCTCTTGAAGAGAACGGTGTTCCTGTCTATATGGGAGAACCCTGCGGATTTGTTATTCAGATGGATGGAGCCTGCGTTTATCATGCAGGAGACACAGGACTTTTCTCTGACATGAAACTGATTGGCTCTCTCTATCATCCGGATGTTTCTCTTCTTCCGGCAGGAGGACACTACACAATGGGACCTGCTGAGGCAATGATGGCCGCAGAGTTTGTCGGAGCTCCTCTTGTAATTCCGATGCATTACAATACATTCCCTGCAATCGAGCAGGATTTAACAGAGTTCAAGAGGTCTATTGAGCTTACAACAGGAATGAATGTAGAGCTTCTGCATCCCGGAAATATGGTAATTATCTAAGTTACCAATTCTATTTTTCAAAAAAAAGTAAAAGTGATATTTAGTTCTTGAAGCTGTGAATCGGTGCCGGGATTCTTCCGCCTCTTGAGACAAACTCTGCACAGCCGAACTTATTTACCGGCTGGATTGGTGCGTATCCTAAAAGACCTCCGAACTCAACAGTATCTCCGACATCTTTTCCGATAACAGGAATTAAGCGGACTGCGGTTGTCTTCTGGTTAATCATACCAATGGCTGCTTCGTCTGCAATAATTCCTGCGATTGTTGTTGCCGGAGTGTTTCCTGGAACTGCAATCATATCCAGACCAACAGAACAGACAGAGGTCATTGCCTCAAGCTTTTCGAGAGTGAGTGCTCCGCGGTTTACTGCGTCAATCATTCCCTGGTCTTCACTTACCGGGATGAATGCACCGGAAAGTCCGCCAACGAAAGAGCTGGCCATAACTCCACCCTTCTTTACCTGATCGTTTAAGAGAGCAAGAGCTGCGGTAGTTCCAGGAGCTCCAACAGACTCTAATCCCATTTCCTCTAAAATTTCAGCAACACTGTCGCCGATTGCCGGAGTCGGGGCGAGGGATAAGTCAACAATTCCAAATGGAACGCCAAGGCGTTCGGATGCTTCGAGTGCGACGAGCTGTCCGACACGGGTGACTTTGAATGCGGTTTTCTTGATGGTCTCACAGAGGGTCTCGAAGTTTTCTCCATGAACTTTGGTTAAGGCGTGCTTGACTACACCCGGGCCGCTGACACCAACGTTTACAACTGCATCGCCTTCGGTTACTCCGTGGAATGCGCCTGCCATGAACGGGTTGTCGTCTGGTGCGTTGCAGAAAACAACGAGTTTTGCACATCCAAGAGAGTCGCGGTCTGCGGTTTTCTCTGCAGTCTCTTTTACAATTTCGCCCATTAAGCGGACTGCATCCATATTAATTCCGGTCTTGGTTGAACCGATATTTACAGAACTGCAAATTCTCTCGGTCTCAGCAAGTGCCTGCGGGATGGAACGGATGAGGAACTCATCAGCCTGAGTCATTCCTTTGGAGACGAGTGCAGAGTATCCGCCAAGGAAGTTTACTCCGGTTTCTTCTGCGGCACGGTCTAAGGTCTTTGCGATGGTCACAAAGTCCTCAGGAGACTTGCAGGCCTGAGCTCCAACTAATGCAATAGGAGTTACAGAGATTCTTTTGTTGACGATTGGGATGCCGAACTCGAGCTCAATCTGCTCTCCGGTCTTGACGAGATCTTTTGCAACGGTTGTAATCTTTTCGTAGATTTTACGGTTTAACTCGTCTAAGTTTGTGTCACAGCAGTCGAGAAGGCTGATGCCGAGAGTGATAGTTCTGACATCAAGCTTCTCTTCCTGAATCATGGTGTTGGTCTCATTGACCTCGAAGATATTAATCATGATTCACCTCAGATACGGTGCATGCGGGTGAAAATTTCTTCGCGCTGACAGCGGATGATGACACCAATCTCCTCTCCGATTTTTTCGAGTTCCTGCACCATGTCGCCAAAGGCGATGTCAGATGCGCTGGTGTCGACAATCATCATCATATTGAAGTACCCCTGAACAATGGTCTGGGAAATGTCTTCGACATTTACTTTGATGTTTGAGAGGTAGGTACAAACTTTGGCGATGATACCAACGGTATCATGACCGACGACTGTGATAATTACTTTCTCCATAGGTTCAGCTCAAGAATTTGTGCTATATGGTTTGTCCTGTCAGGAAATATATCTTCTGAGTGAGTTAATGAAAAAAGAGGAATTTATCCAAGAATCGAATGCTTCGACTCATCCATAATCCGGACATTGTCCAGACTCCAAAGACGCATATTGCGTGCAGTCTTTTCAATACCAAGCTCAACATCCGAATCAATGTCCAAAATATACGCATCAAGCATAGGAACCTTCATACGATTAGCAGCCACAGCTCTGTGGTGACCGTCAACCACTAATAGTCTTCCTCTTCTACGAACAACAATTAACGGCTCGGCCAACCCTTTTTGAATCTCGTAACCTCTACCGTCCAACTCATCCATATACACCTTATCCTGAGTTGGAATAAGCTGTCTTACAGGAACAGTCCCGCGGGACAAATGAGGAGCCAAACCATAGAGCGTCTTTAACGTATGCATATAATCAAAGACCTTCTCAGGAGTCACACGCTCAATCTGAGATCTGATAACATCCGCATTCGTAATAAGTCCCACAAACTTACCGTCAGGATTTACAACAGGAAGCTTTTGAACACAGAACCTAAACATCTTGCGGGCAACATCAGTCATCGACTCATCAGGCATAGTTTTTAAAATCACAGGCTGCATCAGAGGAGCAATCTTATCCGAAGCCTTAGCCCCAACTATATCACGGGCGGCAATTAACCCAACAGCCTTACCATTCGACAAAACCGGGAAACCATCATGGCCTGTAGTTCGAATCTTAGAAATAACATCCTTTACAGTCTGCGAAGCCTCAAGACTGATAACATCGACCGTCATATACTCGTGAACAAGCTTCTTCTCAGTCGAAATAAGACCTGGGTGTGTCGGGGCAACTAAAGAACGCTCAGGAGAAGTATCCACCTTCACATCAGCCAGAGTATAGATACCCATTGAACGGGCAGTCTTTTCAAGACCAAGCTCCATATCACGCTCGAGAGTAACCACATATGCATCGAGCATCTCAACACCCAACTTCTGGGCAGCCACAGCTCTGTGATGACCATCAACCAAAATCAGGCGATTACCGGCAGACACAACAATAACTGGCTCGGCTAAACGCTTCTGAAGCTCATACATCCTACCGTCAAGCTCATCCTGATGAACAGCAGACTGTGTCGGATGAACCGCAGAAACAGGAACCATCTCACGCTTCAAAGTAGAGCCCACATTGTAGAGTGTTTGAAGAGCACGCTGGAAATTAAAAACCTTCTCGGGAGTTACACGCTCAATCTGAGACCTGATAACATCCAGATTAGAAATAATTCCTTTAAGCATCATATCAGAATCAACAACCGGAAGCTTCTGAATACCAGTTCTGAAAATTCTGCGTGCAACTTCAGTCACAGTTGTCGTCGGATTTGCCGTAATCGTATGACGGCTCATCCTCTGATCTGCCCGAATCTCTGGATGCTCACCGATAATGTCTCTTGCACAGATATATCCAACAACACGTCCATCGCGAACCACAGGAAAACCATCATGTTTCGTAGTCCTGATAAGACGGATAACATCGCCTACATTCTGTGACACATCCACACTTACCACATCGTGGGTCATGTAGTTCGAGACCTGTTTCTTCTCCATTCCTACTCCAACTATTTGCCCCGCAGCATAATGAATCTTCTCTTCTGTGGAAACCCTATTCTATACCAAACACCCACATATATAGACAACTATGCTCGATATCAAATTTGTAAGAGCCCACCCGGAAGTTATCCGTGCTGACTTAGAGAAACGTCAGGACACGGAAAAACTCGCATGGGTCGATACTGTCCTCGAACTCGATATTCTCAAGCGTGAACTCGAAGGAAAGAACAATGAGCTCAGAGCCCGGAGAAACCAGATAGCAAAAGACATCAACGCTGCCAAAAAAGCAGGCGAAGACCCGAAACCGCTCTTTGTCGAAGCAAAGGAACTCCCGGCAAAGATTAAGGAAAACGATGACAAAATGGCAGAAGCCGTAGACCAGATGAAATACTATCTGATGCGTCTTCCAAACATCCTCCACGAATCCGTTCCATTCGGAAAAGATGACACCGAAAACGTAGTGGTCAAGACTGTTGGAAAACCGCGCGACTTTGGCTTCGAGCTGAAAAACCACGGAGAACTCGCAGCAGAAAACGGCTGGGCAGACTTCGAGCGTGCAACCAAAATCAGCGGATCGGGTTTCTACTTCCTCAAAGGAAACCTCGCAATGCTTGACTTAGCACTTCAGCGTTTCGCACTCGATACAATCATCGCAAAAGGATACACTCCGGTCATCCCGCCGTACATGATTAACCGCAAGTCCTACGAGGAAGTAACCGACCTTGCAGACTTCGAAAAGGTCATGTACAAGATTGAAGATGACGACGCATACTTAATTGCCACCGCAGAACACCCGATGGCCGCTATGTATCAGGACGAAATCTTCGAAGAGAAGGACTTACCGCTCAAGATGGTCGGTGTCTCTCCATGCTTCCGTCGTGAGATCGGAGCACACGGTCTTGACTCCCGCGGTCTTTTCCGTGTCCACCAGTTCACCAAGATTGAGCAGTTCATCTACTGTATGCCGGAAGACTCCTGGAAGTACCATGAGGAGCTTTTAGCAAACGCAGAAGAAATCTTCACCAAACTCGAACTCCCGTACCATGTTGTAAACATCTGTACCGGAGACATCGGAACCGTTGCCGCAAAGAAATACGATATCGAAGCATGGATGCCAAGAGACAACGAATACCGCGAAGTTGTTTCCTGTTCCAACTGTACTGCATACCAGGCATGCCGCTTAAACATCCGTGTCCGCGATGCACACGACTTCGAATCCAAACAGTGGCTCCACACCTTAAACTCCACAGCAGTTGCAACTTCCAGAGCTCTTCGCTGTATCCTTGAAAACTACCAGTTAGAGGATGGAAGAGTTGAGGTTCCAAAGGTACTCCAGCCGTACATGAACGGTTTAGAGTATCTCTAAATCTTTTTTTTTAATAATTTAAAACGAAAAATAGTATTAATCTCTGATTTTACTCAGAGATGTAATTGTCAAAGTAACCCTGAATCAGAACGATTGGAGTTCCTTTGTCGCCGCTTCCGGAAGTTAAGTCACAAAGGGAACCGATTAAGTCAGTAAGTCTTCTTGGAGTTGTACCCTGGGAAGCCATTGAACCGGTTAAGTTGTCTTTCTTCGAGCGGATGGAGTCTTTAATTGCTGCTTTTAGTTCCTCTCCTTCGAGGTTTGCAAAGTCGTTGTCAGCTAAGTATTTCAGTTTGAGTTCATTCGGCTGACCGGAAAGTCCGGCGGTGTATCCTGGAGAGACTACAGGGTCTGCAAGTTCCCAGATTTTTCCCATTGGATCCTTGAATGCTCCGTCACCGTAGACCATGACCTCAACAACCTTTCCTGTTTTGTCAAGGATGACCTGCTGGACTGCTTCAACAAACGGCTGACAGTTTCTTGGGAAGAGCTTCAGTTTATCTTCGGTTGCTTTGTTTGAACCAAGCAGACCGTACTGCTCATTGTATCCGCTGTCTCCGATTGGAGAAGTCATGATATCATCAAGACCTAAGACAATCTCTGCACCTGCTGCTTTTAAGAGACGCTTTGTTCTCTCGCGGGTGTGGATATCGCAGGTTAAGACACGCTTTGCATATGGAAGAACCGCGCGGCAGTCGTTTGCGAAGATGACTTCTACTTCTGCTCCACATCCGCGGATTAAGTCAGAGTAGTAATCGATATAATCGACACCGGTGAACGGGTGCAGACAGCATCCGAATAACTCGCGGTACTTCTCAAGTGTTAAAACATCAGAATACGGGTTAATTCCCTTCTCATCAAGCTGATCCCAGGAGATAAGGTGGTTTCCAACCTCATCGGACGGATAGGACAGCATGAGAACAACCTTTTTGGCACCCATTGCAATACCGCGCAGGCAGATTGCAAAGCGGTTGCGGGAAAGAATTGGGAAAATAACACCGATAGTTTCCCCGCCCAGTTTTGCGCGGACGTCGGATGCAATATCTTCAACGGTTGCATAGTTGTTCTGAGCGCGGGCAACAACTGCCTCGGTGACAGCAACAACATCATGATCCTGCAGGGAAAAGCCCTCGGATTCTGCAGCAAGGAAAACTGAGTCCGTTACAATCTTCGTCAGGTCATCCCCGCTTCTGATAATTGGAGCGCGGATACCACGAACAACGGTTCCTACCATTCTTTCCATTTTGTAAAAATCTCCTACTAACGTATGTAAATAATCAGGTTTAAAGATTACCGACTGATGGATTGATGAGGGTCTGTAAAGTTATAAAACACATCTCCTTATTATGAGTGAGAACCAATATATTCCCTCATGATTAACGTAGGTGTTCTTGGTGCTACAGGAGCCGTCGGACAGCGTTTTGTCCAGCTCCTCGCAAACCACCCATGGTTCAATTTAACCACGCTTACAGCATCGGAGCGTTCTGCAGGAAAGACATACGGCTCTGTTGTCAACTGGCGTCTTGATTCCCCGTTCCCGGAGTCTGTAGGCGAGTTAGTCGTTTCCCCGACGACTGTTGATGCAGTAAAAGACTGTGACATTGTCTTTTCTGCAATGCCGGCAGATATCGCAACCAAGCTTGAATCAGATATCGCAGATGCAGGTGTTGGAGTATGCAGTAACGCAAGCTCTCACAGAATGACCGAAGATGTCCCGTTAATGATTGCAGAGGTCAACCCTGAGCATGCAGCATTAATCGATGTTCAGAGAGAGAAGCGTGACGGATTTATTGTAACCAATCCGAACTGCTCGACCATTATGCTCGCAACTGCATTAGCTCCGCTTAAGAAGTTCGAGTTTACCAATATCAATGTAGCAACCATGCAGGCTATCTCCGGAGCAGGTTTTGACGGTGTTCCGGCTTTTGGAATCTACGACAATGTTATCCCTTACATTGGCGGAGAGGAAGAGAAGATGGCACGCGAGGCAAATAAGATTCTCGGAACTTTTGAGAATGGAAAAATCACCGGAGCTCCGTTTACCGTTTCCGCATCCTGCAACCGTGTCCCGGTCATCGACGGACATACTTTAAACGTCTGGATTGATGTCAAGGCTTCTGTTGATGAGGTCATTGATGCATTCAAGACCTGGGAAGCACCGTTTAAGGGACTTCCAACTCAGCCTGAGAAGAGTGTCTTATACTTAGGCGATGACAACCGCCCGCAGCCGCGCCTTGACAGAAACAGAGGTAACGGTATGACCGTTTCTGTCGGACGTGTAAGAGAAGGCATCCGTTTCGTTGCAATGGGTCACAACACCATCCGCGGAGCGGCAGGCGCATCTGTTCTCAACGCTGAACTCCTGCACACCTTAAAATACATCTGAGTCTCATGCAGGATAACATCATCTTTGTCGGAACCAAGCCGGTTATGAACTACTGTCTGGCTGTTGTGACACAGTTCAACAGCGGGGCTGATGAGGTTATCATTAAGGCACGCGGCAAGTCGATTGTTCGTGCTGTTGATACCGCAGAGATTGTAACCAGGCAGTTCTTATCTGATGTGGTTAAGAAGAATGTGTCCATCTCAACAGATTCGGTTGAGACTGACGAGGGAACAACGAACGTTTCATCCATCGAGATTATTCTCGGACACTAACTTTTTTTATGAATCTGACCGCGGTTGGAATTTTAGCAGTTGTTTTTTTACTGATTATGATCCGCCGCGTTGGAAGGTTCCGTCTTCCAATCTGGGGAATTATGACAGGCGGAGCTTGTGCCGCGCTTCTTTTCCAGACTCTATCCATCCCATCGGCAATTTCTGCTGTTCAATTGGATGTTATTGCTTTTCTTTTCGGGATGTTTGTTTTTGGTGCAGCTCTGGATAAGTCAGGGCTTCTTCACAGTATTGTTCTGAAAGGTTTTACGAAAGCGAAGAATAAGCGGCAGGTTATGCTGATTTTTATGCTGACTACAGCCCTTGCTTCAGCTCTTTTCATGAATGACACAGTGGCTGTAATTGGGGCTCCAATTGCCCTGTTTTGTGCGGTAAAGTTTGGAATTCCTGCAGTTCGTATGCTTCTTGCTCTCTGCTTTGCGGTAACGTTTGGAAGTGCGGCAACTCCGATTGGAAATCCGCAGAATCTTTTGATTGCACTTTCAGGTGTTCCTGATGCTTTTGTGACGTTTGCTATCTATCTTGTTGTGCCGTCAGTGCTTTGTCTGATTTTATCCTACTTCCTTCTCGCCCGCGGAATCTCGGCAGACGCGGTTGTTATGGATAAGCCGGAGGGGGTTTTTGATGAGAGGCTTTCTAGGATATGTAAGGTTAGTTTTGCTTTGATTCTTTTCGCAGTTGCGGCAAGAATTGCTGGTTCGTTTTTCGGATATGAGGTTTCGTTTATCTGGATTGCGGCGGCAGGAGCTGTTCCTCTTCTTCTGTTCTCTTCGAGGCGTTTTGAGCTTTTGAAGGCTGTTGATTATCGTACTCTGGTCTTCTTTGTGTCGATGTTTATCTTAATGGAGGCTGTCTTTGAAAGCGGTGTTTTACAGGTTCTGCTTCCGGAAAGTCTGACTGTTTCTATCCCTGTTATGGTTACAGCAGGTGCTGTTGTTTCCCAGTTTGTTTCAAATGTGCCATTTGTGCTGATGGTACTTCCGCTTTTAGAAACTGCGGCTGCATCAGTCCCTCTCTATATGGCGGCATCTGCCGGATGTACGGCTGCAGGTACTCTTACAATTCTTGGGGCTGCTTCGACTGTTATTATTATTCAGCGCGCAGAAAAAGAGGGCGAGAGTTTGTCTTTTCTTACTTATCTGAGGGCAGGAATCCCTATTACTCTGGCGGCGGTTGTTATTTATTCGGTTTGGATATGGGCTGTAGGCATTTTATAGCCGGATTTCGGGATTTTTTTCTGTGTTTGTTGTTTGATGTATATTCTCAGAATATTTTATCATCTCCTATGACATATTGATTATTTGGAGGCTGGACTCAAACGCATCAAAATATTTCCAGTTCTCCGCAATATACGGGAGCAGTGGTTTTTGGATTGTTTTCCACTGCTCCCTGGTATTAATTCTGTTTTTTGTAGAGTTATCGCAACCTCTATATCACCACACTTCTAAATATCCTCTCATGAAAGACAAAGCATCTCTGCGTCTCGAACTAAAAGAAAGACGATTCTCCATCCCATTAGGCGACAGAAGAGAAAAAGGATGCAAAATAACAGCCTTAGCTGAAACAATTCTAAAAGACAAACAAAGCATCCTGGCCTACGCAGCAAAAGATCCCGAAGTAGAAACCCTTG
>ERZ808048.223-NODE-223-length-12017-cov-6.102931_pt1 | contig 12017 bp, 13 predicted proteins | sample MGYA00380197_ERZ808048 | MGnify/ENA primary metagenome ERZ808048 (study PRJEB31490, sample SAMN06133377) | cow dung metagenome | isolation source: M1 | host: cow | place: China: Chengdu | collected 2015-05 ... | reverse complement strand
CGCAACAGGTATCTTCATTAAAGCATTCAAAACTATTTCGAATGCAAAGCTCTTGTTCGCACCAAACCGAATAAATACGTCAGAGGGTAAGGCTGAAGAACTTCGCCAACGCACTCAGACAACCGAGTTCTTGGGTCTCGTGGGAACTGTACTACCTAGAATCAAACAAAGTGTAGTAGTTAAGAGATATACAACACTGTACCCATTGGAGCGAAATCAGAATAGTGCAGTGGAATCAACATTTGATACAATCATTCAGGAACTGAATATAAAGGAATAAAGCTATGGCTAATAAAAAAGAAAGACCTGCAATAGAAAACCCATTGGCAAATATGGGTCTTGATGAAATTGTCAGAGGCATAACAACAAATGAAGCCCCACAGGAAAAGCCAGTTATAAAAGTCAAGGAGCCAAAGAAACGTACATCGGCAGGCATGAAGCGATTCGAAGAAAATCTTGACAAGTATACAGGCGTGAGCGAACAAGGCGTAGCCATTTGGCTTCCTAAAGAGGTAAAGAAGCGTTTGGAGATGATCCGTGCAAATGCCGACAGGAACATTCCTCTCCGGTCATTGGCAGCAGCAATCATCATGACCTATATTGAAGAGAACGAATCAAAAATGGACGAGCTATGATACAGAAGGATATGACTATTGAAGATATACAGAACTTGATTTTTGGCGACGAGAATCGCGTTCTTGAACTCAAAAAGAGTACTGGTGAGTTGAAGGACGGAATGAAGAGTGCATGTGCATTTCTTAATACCGATGGCGGTTGGGTGATTTTCGGAATCACACCTACCTCTTTAAAGATAGTCGGTCAACAGGTAACAGACAACACAAGAAAAGAGATAGGACAAGAAATTGCAAAGTTGTATCCTGCCATCGACTTGAAGCCTATCTACGTGCCCGTACCTGACAAAGATGACTTTTACGTGATAGCCATACACCTTAACGCATGGCCAAGAGGTACTGCACCTTACACATACGACAATCGTCCATATTATAGATTGGAAAGCATCACCAAGGTTATGCCCCGAGAAATGTTTGAGGCGAGAATCCGTGAAAGTCAGCCGCATTTGTATGCATGGGAAAGACAACAAGCTGATGGCATAAACATCGAAGATTTGGACGAAAGCCTTATTGCTGGTGCAGTACGAGGTGGAGTGAAAGGAGGTCGTTTGAGCAGTTCTGCTTTGAGCGAAACAACAGAGAACATATTGTCTAAATTCCAACTGCTCAATGAAGGTAAGCCTAACAATGCAGCTGTTGCTCTTTTTGCGAAAGAAACAGGATGGTACACTCAATTGGAGCTGAGAATGGCTCGTTTCAAAGGCAATGGAAAGAATGAGTTTGGCGATAACCAGTCATTAAAAGGCAACATATTCAAACTGTTCGATGCAGGTATGGCATTCTTCTTCAAGCATCTAAACCTAAGCGGCAAGATAACAGGAACTCGCAGACAAGAAGAATTGGAAATTCCATATGTGGCACTTAGAGAAGCTTTAACCAATGCTTTGTGTCATCGAACTTATGATGAACTTGGTCCTTCGGTTGGAATTGCCATATACGATGATCGTGTAGAAATAACGAATCCTGGAAGATTTCCTGCTCATTTAACCGCTGAGACCATTAAGCAGCCTCATGATTCGCATCCACGCAATCCTCTTATTGCGAATGTTCTTTATCTGTCTACTTATTTGGAAAAATGGGGTTCAGGTGTTGCTCGTATTATAGAGGCGTGTAAAGAGCAAGGTGTTCCTGAACCTACATATGAAGATAGAGGAGGTTTCATCCATATCATTTTCAAGAGAAAGTCATCTGACCATTCAAATGACACTCAAGAGAATAAAAATGGTGGACAAGAAACATCGAAAAGTGGACAAGAAACGCCAAAAAGTGGACAAGAAATCCCGAAAGTGGACAAGAAAGGTGGACAAGAAACCACAAAAGTGGACAGGAAAGATGGGCAGAAAACAAGAGAGTCCATATTGAATTTAATTGTCGCCAACAGCAGAATAACATCTACTCAAATAGTCGAAAGCCTTGGAATAAACCGTAGTGCAGTTACAAAGCAACTTAAGAAGCTTCAGGATGACGGTGTTATCAAACGTGAAGGTCCAAAGAAGGGTGGACAATGGATTATCATAAAGAAATAATACAGGTAATGAAACCATATATTATATGCCACATGATGTCGCTCCTAGACGGACGTATCGATTGTGATGTAACAGAAAAGATAGAGACTGGGGATGATTACTACGATGCCCTGAACCAGTTGGATTGTTCATCTACATTGATGGGTAGAGTGACCATGCAAATGCACTATGCTTCAGCCGAACCTTATGAGGTGCAGAACGATCAACCTGTTGGTGAAGAATGTTTCAACATCGCCATTCGTACAAAAGGTTATATCATAGCCATTGATACAAAGGGAAGATTAAAGTGGCCACACAACCAGTTTGACGGAATGCCACTTCTAGTAATTACGTCAGAGGATTGTCCGAAAGAATACCTTGACACTCTGACCAAGCAGTACATTTCATGGATTGCAGTAGGCAAAAGCTCCATCGATCTAAAACGTGCCATGGAAATACTAAGAGCCGAGTTTGGCATAGAAAGGTTGAGCGTAACAGGTGGTGGTAATATAAATGCTGCATTCCTGAAAGAAGGCCTCCTAGATGAAGTGAGTATGATGTGGTGTCCAGGCATCGATGGTAGAAAAGGTATGACAGCTGCGTTCGATGGCCTTACAAAGGACTTCCCTCCTACCAAGCTCAAGCTGATGAGTGTAGAAAAGGTAGGAGAAACCATTTGGGCAAGGTATAAACTATAGTCACCATGTTAATAGAGCCTATATCCGACATCATTTGTTAGATATAGGCTCTTTCTTTATTATTGTAGAATGTAGGAAGTCACATACTCCAGATGACCGGCAAAGATTTCATCAACATCTAATGAATGCGGATTGCCTCGGTCATTCTTTTCATCACCTACAAGACTTATATATCCATCATCGTCTACACGAACTGAAAGAATTACCACATCGCAAGGTTCATCATAATCATATGCCGCTATTATGGGACATTCACCCTCAAAATGGTATTCATAGCCATCGTCAACCCTTGTTCCAAGATGACGGAGTACATCTGCGAGTTCTTCTTGTTCTCTACGCTTAATATCCTGTACGCTATCATAGATAGTGAAATTCTTCAACCTTGCGGTGCGTTCTGAATGTGTTTCTTCACCATTATCTTTGACATCAAATTCGTGGAACTTGATAGGCACATAATCGTTAACATCGCTCAGAACCTCCATCCAAGAAATATTACTCACGTCAAATCCTCTGTCATAGAGAAATTCTTCAATCTCATCAGGGCACAAACTATCTACCACATTCAACAGTTCAACCCTTACATCAGTGTGGTTTAATACTACAATCTTCATAATCAAAAATCTTAATCGTTAATAATCAGTTCATCTTTATACACAGACAACTCTTTTCCGTTTGTCAAGCGAACCAATAGCTCCAAACCATAGTCGTCTATAACTTCACCTTCTGAATATCCTTTGTAAGGGTGGAGAAGAGTACAGGTACTACCAATCAGTGTAGTTTCATTGTCATAACCATACATAGCACTAAAATTTTAAGTTTTACTTTTCCCTCATTTATCATCTGACTGACCTGAAGGATGAATTCTGTTGCTTGAAATGGAGCAATGATACTTGTGCAAGGTTTTATAAGAAATACTACCGACTACTGGCGTGTGGAGATTTCGAAATAAATCGAAGACATGACCTTGAAACTAGAAAATCATTGGTTCTACATTTGCAACTGAACTCACCTATCAGGTCGTTGATATAATCTCATAGAAATGACAAACCTCGTATAACAAGATTGGCATTACCTTTGTTCAAAAAAATACAAGTTAAAGAAAACAAAAAGGGACTTATAACTGTTATATAAGTGAATATGCATATTAACAGGCTAAGATTTTCTATTAAAGTTCTTTTGTGAAACAGCCTTAATCGGAAAAGAAGCACGAGAATTGGAGGGTTTGAACATTTTACTTCAGTCCCTCCAATTTTGGATTATATAATAAAAAATAGAAGGTTAGTCATTCCGATATTGAGCTAACCTCCTATATACCATTGCAAAAATGCAATATAATTATAGATTTATATACTTATATAATTATATAATCATTATTTAACTTTCTCCATAAATTCCTTGGCAGGCTTGAATGCCGGAATGTTGTGAGCAGGGATAATGATTGTTGTATTCTTAGAAATGTTTCGTGCAGTCTTTTCCGCTCTGTGCTTAATGATAAAGCTACCGAATCCACGAAGGAACACTTCATTTCCATTGATCATTGAGGTTTTAATGGTATCCATCATACCTTCTACAACAGTTAATACAACCTGCTTCTCCAAACCTGTCTTTGCAGCGATTTCGCTGACAATTTCTGCTTTTGTCATAGTTCTCTATCTGATTATTTATAAAATTCAAAAAAGGATTGCAAAGGTAATGCTTTTAAAAGAAAGAAACTCTTAATGCCTTGGCTAAATCAGCTAAAATGAGGAAAAAATCAGGTTAACTCAATGTTCAGTGAAGGATTATCACTACCTTTGAGGACAATTTAGACAAGATACCATTTATGAGTGAAAAGGGAAAGACATATCGCTTCACAGTCAAGCTACGAAAGAAGCCACTTCAAGGAGGCCGTTTCTCGTTGATACTTGACTACTACAACGGTAATGTTGAATACCTATCAAACGAGCAGCGTGGTGAAAGAGTGAGAGAGCATCTTGGTCTTTATTTAATTCCAGAAAATTCCCCTGAAGACAAATTGGCTAATGAGAGAACTATGGAGTTAGCAAGGGAGATTTTGGAAAAGAAAAAGGCAGAGCTTGATGCCTTGAAGAAAGATGGTCTACAGCCAATTGTAAAGAAATCAAAGGACGAACCTATTGAATTGCCTAGTTCGCTGGCCAAATCTTCAAATACCGTTTCTGAACTTTTGATGGTGAACGCTTCAAAATGCGTAATCAACAACATCAATACAATTTCAATTCACATAGGACATAGGAAGATAAAGGATAATCGTCTATCGCTTTTTCTTGACTGCAACTTCGGATCCAACATCATCTATCTAGGAAATGAAAAATTCGAAGGTCGCAAGAGAAAATTCCTTGGGTTATACCTTACAGATGATGATACTCCAGAAGCTCGTATTGCTAATAGTCAAAACAGACTTCAGGCAGAGTCTATACTTGAAAAAGTAACCGAATATCTTAATGAACTGAAAAGAATTCATATACTATCTGAAAATACAAAATCTGTAGAATCACCATCTACCACACCGTTAATGTCAGATGATACGTCCAAAACAGAATCTGATGATCCGACTATCTTGACCGACTTGAAACTTACAAAAACGGAGGAAGAAAGCTACCATAATGCTTTGGACAAATTAGACCAGATGCTTTCAGAAATTTGATTGCTTGACAAAAGAAAAATGAACAGAATCTGGTTTAATATCTCTTCTTTTGAGAAGCAAAAAGAGTATATTTGGCACTTCTCAGAAACTCGTATTAAAAGGTAGACGGATATAAAGAAACACATAACATCTGCAAATGAGAGGAACAAAGTCCATTTTAGAAGAGTGTAAAGCCACTGCTATAACAGACCTCTTAGATTTGACGATGAAGGCAGTTTAGTTTACTTCTATTCTATATATACATTGGACTAAACTAAACCACTAAATTTAATAGCTATCGCAGGTGCAATTTCTGCTCAAATTAAAGGCCATTTTACCATGCAACGAAATGCAAATATGCTAAAAAATCTAAAAAAAGTGCATTTTTGCAGATTGTATTAGTTTCTTTGCAGAAATGCAGTCCCCAGTTTGTCCCCCCGAACGAACTTATGTCCTTCGGTAAAACTCTGCAATATATTATATATCAAGCACTTACAAGAACATAAATAGGCGTTAAAAAAATATTTTGCATCGGCAAATGATTTGTTGTAAACAACTGTAACTAATTAGAGTCAACTATAAGGAAGTCGCTGAATTTCAGCGGCTTTTTTGTTACCCATATTCCAGATAAGTCGGGTAAACACCCGTTTTTCACCATATTTTTCTACCGTATTTCTACCGCGGAACATTTACCGCAATATGGCCGATGTCACACTAAGGCATTTGATGACATGTGTGTACAATGGTTTACGTAGAGAGACAAAAAGCGAAATTAAAACTATATGGTTTCATTAAAAATATGGAGAAAATAACATGGAAGTAAAAAGAATTTGTCAATGGTGTGGTAAGCCCTTTATAGCGCAAAAGACCACCACTAATTATTGCAGTCATCAATGCTCAAGCCGAGGTTACAAACATCGGATGAAAGAGCGAAGAATGGAACTCATCCACAGTCAGGAATTGTTGGAAGTAAAGAAGCGATTAGAGAGCCAAGAGTACTTTACTTTTTCACAAGCAGCCAAAGTAATGGGTGTATCTCGTCAATACATCTACAAATTAGTCAAGGAAGAAAAGTTAAGAGCATCAAGAATCAGTTCAAGAATGTCTTTTATACGCAGAGCTGATATTGAGCTAATGTTAAAATCCAAGCCTTATGAACGAGTAGTAACAAAAGTCGAATTTGATATTGCCGAGTACTACACTGCAGAGGAAATAGCAGAAAAGTACAAGGTAAACCCTAAATGGGTATGGACATACACTCGTGAGCATAACATCCCAAAAGTAAAAATCCGTCAGTTCAATTATTACAGCAAGAAGCATATCGATGCTGCTTTTGCTAAGTATAAGGTTGATAATGACCTTACCGAATGGTACACTCCCGAAGAGATTCAGGAGAAGTACGGCATGACCCGTGTAGCCATCCGTTCGCAAGTCTATCGGAATAACATACCATCTAAGAAAGAACACGGACAAATATTCTATTCAAAATTGCATTTCGACTTATCCAAATCTTCCGGCCAAGAAAAAGAAGCTGAATACTACACAGTACAAGAAGCAATGAAGAAATTCAACCTTACCAGAGAGTCCGTTTATAACACTCTCCGCTTCCACGAAATCAAAAGAGAGAAGAAAGGACGCTTCGTGAAGTTCTTGAAAGTGGACTTTGACCGCGTAATGGGAGTGAAAAAATAGCAGAAATTCCAAATGACTACAGAAATTATAAAATTATTTCATGCTGAATGATTTCTGCATGTTTTCATTATTCACCTTTGCGACAGAAACAAACAGAAAACCCTAGTTATTAACAATTTAATTTTATTAAGTATGGCAGAGTGTAAAACTGTAACTCTTAGAACGCGTCCATTAAAGAATGGAATGATTTCCTTTTATTTGGATTATTATCCTGGTTATCGTGAACAAGAAACAATGAAGACTATTCGTCATGAGGGATTAAACATTTATATATATGCCAATCCCAAGAACCAACGTGAACGTGACTTCAACACCACAATGTATGAGAAGGCTGAAGCAATCCGTTGCAGACGTTATGAAGCTATCGTAAACGAACGTTATGATTTCTTCGATAAGCGAAAATTCAAAGCCGATTTTTTGGAATATTATCGAAGTCAACTTGGAAAGCATGATCAGAAATGGGGATTTGTGTATCAGCACTTCAATAATTTTGCCCATGGTAAATGCACCTTCGAAGACATTGATGTAGACTTCTGCAACAAATTTCGAGAGTACTTGCTATCCGCAAAGCAGTTAAGACATCCCGACAGAAAGGTTACAAAGAACTCCGCTTCGGGTTATTGGTCAACGTTCAGAGGCTTCTTGAAAATTCTATATCGCAGTAGAATGATCAAGACCAATGTAAATGATTATCTAGATAAGATTGAAACCGAAGATGTAATCAAAGACTATCTGAGTGTAGAAGAATTGTTTGCTCTGGCGGAGACTCCATGCAAAAAGCCCGTACTAAAGAACGCATCACTATTTTCATGTCTGACCAGTTTGCGTCTTGGTGACATCCTTTCACTTCGTTGGGAAGAGATTGTTGATTTTGCAGCTGGCGGGAAATGCGTACACACCATTTGTGAAAAGACAAAGACCGAAGACATCATTCCTATCAGCGATGAAGCTTTGGAACTCATTGGATATTCCCCCAAGAAAAAAGGCAGAGTATTTGAGGGTTTGAAAAGAAGTTGGGTTCAACAGCCAATGAAAGAATGGATTCGTTCGGCTGGTATTACCAAGCACATAACCTTTCACTCCTACCGCAGAACATTTGCTACCCTTCAAGGTGCAGCTGGAACAGACATCCGTACCATACAAAGTATGATGGCCCACAAGAGTATTACAACTACCCAGAGATATATGAAACCTGTGGATAGTAACAAACGTGAAGCAAGTAACAAAATATCATTGACTAGAAAGGAATAAAGGTCATAAATCTACGATTAAAATGCCCTAAGTATGACTTATAGTACCATTTTAGAGTACCATTTCATACTTTGGGCTATTTTTTGTTAAAATTCGAACGATTTATTGCAGTTAATTATCACCATTGAGAAACAGTAAATAATTTTGTGATAAATAACAACATTAAATATCAACAGACTATGGCAAATTATATTCAAATTCGAGCAAAAAAAGCAAGTGATGTAATCGGAGCAGGCGTAATCTCCTATGCTTTAATTGGAAGTTTTTTACTCTATAAATTCCATATAAATTTAATGGAATATACAACACCTATAATACTAGGTTTTGTTGTAATAACAGTTTCTTTTGCTTGTACAAAAAGATTTTTCTACCATATTATGATGGAGAACTCTAATCTTTTATCTTTTAGCATGCAAAAAGAATTCATCTCTGTTTCCTCTACAATAAATGAACCCCAAAGTGAACCCCAAAGTGAACCCCAAAAAGCAAATAATGATACTCAAGAGAATGAAGTTGGTGGACAAGAAACATTGAAAAGTGGACAAGAAATCCCGAAAGTGGACAAGAAAAGTGGACAAGAAACCTTGAAAGGTGGACAAGAAATCCTGAATGACACCAAAAATGACACCAAAAATGACACCAAAAACGGTACGGATGAAATAATTGAGCATAGCTATTCCTATCTCGATAAGTATGCGATGCTACAGGAGAACATCGAAAAGGAAAACATTAAACGCAAAGTACTCATCATGGAGGCTATACGTGAATATGTTACCTACACAGTAGCACCATATCTAAAGAAAGAGGATGTTTTGATTTTATTGGAGAACATCAACTGTATGGCAATAGGTCATACAAGTTCTTATAAAAGTATTCGCTCTGATTTAAACAATCCATTAAGGTCGCCCGATTTACGCCATTTGGCATGGAACATTGGCGAAAGATTAGGAATTTCAAATAGAGAACGTGCCATTTTTATTAAGGCTTCATTTCCATTTGAACTTCGTGATGCAACTGTTGAGTATCTTGAAAGGAATCTCCGTGATGTTATTCCGGCATCAATTCCAATAGATAGACCAGCCAAGGGTGACTACAAATTCAACTCAATGAAGAAGACTATAGCTGCTTAGTAATAATTTACTTGTTCAGCAAGATAATTATTCCAGTCTGCACTATTTCTGCGATTATTCATTATATTCATTTGCACCATGTTAAACCTCAAAGTTAAAAAACATGGTAACAAAAGAATTTACATTTAACGACCTACCAACAGTTGTAGGTGAGTTGTGCGAGAAAATCGCAAGTCTGGAAACAACGATTAAAGAGAACATCAAAAATCGTAATGAGGTAAAGGAGAACACGCATGTACTCATGAGCGTACAAGAAGCGTGTGAATACCTTAAAATGCCTCTATCCACCTTCTATTACAAGGTGAAGAATGATGGACTACCGGCAATCAAGCAAGGCAAGCATCTTTTGATCTATCGGGATGAACTCGACAAGTGGCTGGAACTCTCTCGTAAGAATCCTGTCCCATTGACTGCCGAGGAAGAGAATGAGAAACTTTCGGCATCGTTCCGTCGCAAGGCAAAACCTTTAAAGTGGTAGCATTATGGATTACAGAGAAAATACCCGTAAGATGCTGCCCGAAGAGCTGGCTTCTTGTATTGAGGAATCAACCATTCACATGACCGATGAGTACACCTGTTCACCCGAAGTCTTGAGAGTTGGGGAGGCTGTTGTCGGCACACTAGGCAATTTCAGTGCATCCATCGGTAAGGCAAAGAGTAAAAAGACATTCAATGTCTCTGCCATAGTTGCTTCTGCCTTATCGAACGATGAAGTGCTCCGTTACAATTCCGATTTCCCATCGGACAAACGCAACATCCTTTATATTGACACCGAGCAGGGACGTCATCATTGCCAAAAGGTACTGAAGCGAATTGTCCGCTTGGCTAATTTGCCAATAGACATTGAGCCCAAAAACCTGAAGATATTAGCACTTCGCAAATATACTCCAGAAGAACGATTGGCTATTGTGGAGTATGCTTTGAATATAATACCCAATATCGGGTTGGTCATCATTGATGGCATCCGTGATTTTGTCTACGACATCAATTCTCCAAGTGAAGCCACAAAGATCATCTCCAAACTAATGCAATGGACTGATGACTATCAGATCCATATTCACACCATTCTTCATCAGAACAAGAATGATGAGCATGCTCGTGGCCACATCGGAACTGAACTGAACAATAAGGCTGAGACCATTATGCAAATTGAGGTGGACAAAGACGACAAATCTGTGAGCGTTGTGGAAGCCATCCATATCCGCGACAAGGAGTTTGAACCATTCGCTTTTCGCATCAACGACGAAGCCTTGCCTGAACTGGTAGAATGCTATTCGCCAAAAGAGAAGAGAGTCGGCCGTCCCAAAAAGGAGGAATTTGATCCATATCGAGACATCCCCGAAATGGTACATCGCCAAGTTTTGGAAACAACTTTTGCCAATGGCGATATTGAGGGTTATGACAATGTACGGCAGACATTACAGACTGCCTATGCCAATGCTGGTTATAAACTCAGTTATAACAAATCGGTAGCCGTGCTAAAATTTCTCACCAATAAACGGATGGTTGTGAAAGAGAAGAAGGGTTATCATTTCATGTCCGACTACCACTATTAAATCACTTTACTTTATTCAAGGGGCGTAGATATAGGAATAAAGCAAAACTCTACATTTTGTATAATCCTATAGCTTGCTGAGCAGAGCACAACAGGTATCTGTTGCGAGATATGCCAAGGTATAACCTCACTTACGTTGAGATTCCACTTTGGCTCTCTCGCCAGCTCTGTTACACAGCTGGTACGCTACTCGCAAGCTCGCACCCCATTTACTTTTATATTGATATTCCTATGACTAATCATACAAATCAAAAGAACTCCTCTCCCATCACGAAGAGAAGCGTATTCGTTGGGGCTAAAGTCACCCCACAACAGAAAGAGGAAATCCATGCTTTTGCCAATCAATGTGGTATGACCGTGAGTGATTATCTTTTGGCCAGAGCATACAACTACAAGCCAAAAGCCAGACTCACCAAAGAAGAATCTCTCCTCTTACAGAACCTGGATAACTGTCGCGCCGACTTGGTGAATTACGTATCAGCTTTGCACGGCATGAATAATAAACAACGATTGGAGATGTTCAACCGAATACCATTTATGGTTGGCTGGCTTCAAAAATTGGGAGATGTAGCAGAGGCCGTCTGCCAGTTCCTCGACAGCGTGAGAGTCCCGAACAATATTCCGTCTAACAACCAAACCGATGACTTATGATAGCAAAGGCCAAAGCAATATCACATGGGATAAACGGTATCCGTTACATCACCGGTGAATCCCACAATAAAAAACATCCCGAAAAGATTCATCGGATTATGGACAATCTGCTTCCCTCTCATCTTGATGCTATGGGAATCTGGAACTCCATGTTATTTACACTCTCAGCGTACAAGAACATGAAGAATTCGGTCATCCGAATAGAGTTGAGTCCGTCAGCAGAACATACCAAGTTCTTTACTCTTGCCGATTGGAAAGA
>ERZ808048.222-NODE-222-length-12032-cov-5.819406_pt1 | contig 12032 bp, 7 predicted proteins | sample MGYA00380197_ERZ808048 | MGnify/ENA primary metagenome ERZ808048 (study PRJEB31490, sample SAMN06133377) | cow dung metagenome | isolation source: M1 | host: cow | place: China: Chengdu | collected 2015-05 ... | reverse complement strand
TCCTGACGTTTAGCAAATGCACTTAATCTTACATATCCTTCGCCACCCGGACCAAATACAACTCCCGGAGTGCAAACTACTTTGGCACTATATAGCATTGATTCAAAGAACTCCCACGACGACGTTTTCTTGGGAATCTTAATCCACAAATATGGAATATGCTCACCTCCATAAATTCTTAAATTCAACGGAGACAATATCCGTCTCATCATACGAACATTATCCATATAGTATTCTATTGTCTGACGAAGTTGTTTCTTTCCCAATTCAGAATATGTTGCTGCTGCCGCACATTGCGTAACATATGAAACTCCATTGAATCTTATGCTTTGGCGGCGGCTCCAGAGCGTGTTCATCTGGATTCTTCGCCCCTCCAGAGTCTGGATTGTCAACTCTTTGGGAATAATTGTATATCCACATCGTAATCCGGTAAATCCGGCAGTACGGGAGAAACTCCGAAGTTCTATCGCAACTTTTTTCGCTCCACGAATTTCATAGATGGAATGTGGAATATCGGGTGATTGTATATATGCTTCATACGAAGCATCAAAAAGTATCAAAGTGTTGTTCTTGATTGCATAATCTACCCATTTTTTGAGCTGACCTTTACTGTATGCGGCACCAGTCGGATTGTCAGGTGAGCATAAATACACTATATCTATCGGAAATTCTGGTGGCATTGGGGTAAAAGCGTTACTTTCGTTACAATTCAAATAACAGACATTGCTCCAACGACCTTTATTGAATATTCCTGCGCGTCCAGATATGACATTACTCTCAATATAGACAGGGTATATCGGATCAATGACTCCGATTGTATTGTCACTACGTAATAGATCCCCGATATTACCTATTTCGCTCTTTACTCCATCATTTATGAATACCTCATTAGGCATCAAATGGATTCCTCGGGTATTAAAATCGTTTTTAATGATTGAATCTCTAAGAAATTCATACCCTTGTTCCGGTCCATATCCGTGAAATCTTGTAGAATCAGCCATGTCATCAACGGCTTTATGCATTGCTTCTATAATAGATGAAGGTAAAGGACTAGTTACATCATTTATCCCCAAATCAATAAGTTCTGCATGCGGACGCAAGACTTTGAATGTATTGATTTTTTTCGCTACATCCGAGAATAAATCATCGCTTGGTAACTCTAAAAAGTATTCATTCAAAAGTGCCATACGCAAGTGCATTAAGGGTTATAAGATTCTGTCAGGCAAGAGTACCTTAAAGAAATAGGGAAAAACATTATCATACACATACTCAATTTTGTAAATAGAGTATTTTGTTGATGATATATTTGATGTTTTTTCCATTTCTGCCTGAGTTATCATTATCACGCTGCAAAATTAGTGAGATAGATTAAAAGTTGTAATATTCGCACCGTGATATTTAAGAAATAAAATTGAATAATTTGAAACACTCAACAAAATATTGGCTATTTGCTTTAATAATTCAATTAAATACACGCATTAGCTTTAATAATTAAAGTTTTTCCATTTTGTTTTTCAAAACATTCCTTTTGAAGAATATGATTATGTCATATAGAGTAATTTTGCATCATAATTCAATAGATATGGAACAGTTAAAACATGAATGTGGTGTGGCTATGGTGCGTTTACTCAAGCCATTAGAGTACTACCAACACAAGTATGGAACTTGGATGTGGGGGCTCAACAAGCTCTATCTGTTAATGGAGAAGCAGCATAATCGTGGACAGGAAGGAGCAGGAATGGCTTGCGTAAAGCTACATGCCTCGTCCGGCGAAGAATACATGTTCAGGGAACGGGCTATCGGTACAAATGCCATATCGGAAATATTCAATACGATACATCACCATTACAGCTCTCTGAAAAAGGAGCAACTGCAAGACGCTCTTTTGGCAGAACAGACTTTACCGTTTGCAGGGGAATTATATATGGGGCACTTGCGATATTCCACTACCGGAAAGAGCGGTTTGGATTATATCCATCCGTTCTTGCGTCGGAACAACTATCGGGCAAAGAACCTTGCCGTTTGTGGAAATTTCAATCTGACCAATGTGGATGAAATTTTTGCCTGTATCTCCGCAGAGGGACAACATCCCCGAAAATATGCCGACACATATATTATATTGGAACAGCTTGGACATCGACTTGACAGGGAAGTTGAAAGGCTTTATGAAGAGTGCCGTAGCGAAGGATGGAAAGGACGGGAGCTGACAGCACGAATAGAGGAAAGAATTGATCTCCGAAATGTATTGCAGACATCCAGTCCTCAATGGGACGGAGGTTATGTCATTTGCGGCATAACCGGTAGCGGAGACTCTTTTGCCGTTCGTGATCCTTGGGGCATTCGTACGGCTTTTTATTATCTGGATGATGAAGTAATGGTTCTTGCTTCAGAACGTCCGGTTATCCAGACAGCTCTGAATGTTCCTATGGAAACTATACACGAGTTACAACCGGGAGAGGCTATTATACTTGACAAGTTCGGGAAGATGCGTCTGGCTCAGATAAATCCGCCGCAGAAGTTACGGGTTTGTTCCTTTGAACGGATATACTTTTCCCGTGGCGGTGATAAGGACATTTACAATGAGCGCAAGCGTTTGGGGCAAAATCTGACACCTTCCATTTTGCAAGCCATTGATTATGATATGGAACATACCGTCTTTTCCTTCATTCCCAATACGGCAGAAGTGGCATTTTATGGGATGTTGGAAGGACTAGACAATTACTTGAACCAGTTAAAGATACAGGAAATTGAAGCTCTTGGTCATCATCTTCATCATAATGAACTGGAGCGAATCCTTTCGATGCGTGTACGCAGCGAGAAGGTAGCTATCAAGGATATAAAGCTGAGAACATTCATTACCGAAGGCAACACACGCAATGACCTTGCAGCCCACGTCTATGATATAACTTACGGAAGTCTGCGGTCCGATATTGACAATTTGGTCATCATTGATGACAGCATTGTCCGGGGAACCACATTAAAACAGAGTATTATAGGAATACTCGACCGTTTGCGTCCCCGCAAGATAGTCATTGTATCTTCATCGCCGCAAGTGCGTTATCCTGATTATTATGGCATTGATATGTCGAGTATGGACCAATTCATAGCCTTTCGTGCAGCGATAGAATTACTCAAAGAGCAAGGGAAAGAGGATATAATCACAAACGTTTATCAACATTGCAAGGCACAGGAACATTTGCCCAAAGAGCAGATGCGGAATTATGTCAAAGCGATTTATGAGCCGTTTACGGACGAACAGATTTCAACCAAGACGGCTCAATTGCTGACACCCGAATCGACGCAAGCCGACGTCAAGATTATCTATCAGACATTGGACGGATTGCACGAAGCGTGTCCAAATCATACGGGCGACTGGTATTTTAGCGGCGATTATCCGACTTCCGGAGGATTGAAACTTCTGAATAAAGCATTTATAGATTATATAGAAAATGAGAAAAGCGACATTGATTCTTGATGATGGCACCCGATTCTGCGGCCATTCTTTTGGAGCCTTCAGAAACATTGGCGGTGAAGTAGTCTTCAATACGGCTATGACAGGCTATCCTGAAAGTCTGACAGACCCTTCATATGCCGGTCAGATATTGGTCTTGACCTATCCGTTGATTGGTAACTACGGTGTCCCGGCGAATGATTTATGGGAAAGTACTCAAATCTACGCTGAAGCACTCATTGTCAGTGACTATAGTGAAGCCTTCAGTCATTGGAATGGCAAAGAGAGTCTGGGTGATTGGCTGAAGCGGGAACAACGTCCTGCGATAACCGGTATAGATACCCGTGCCCTTACCCGGCTGTTGCGTGAACGGGGCGTGATGATGGGACGGATAGAAATTGAAGGGGTTGAGAATACACCATTGAATCTGGATTATGGTGACATCAACTATGTAGAAACCGTCAGTTGTCAGGATATTATCCGCTATAATGAAGGAGCGGGAAAACGGGTGGTTCTCGTCGATTGCGGTGTCAAAGCCAATATTATCCGCTGTCTGATGAAGCGGGGCGTTGAAATTATCAGAGTACCATGGGATTATGATTTCAATTCTTTGGATTTTGACGGTCTGTTGATTTCCAACGGACCGGGCAACCCGGACAATTGTCAAGTAACGGTAAATCATATCCAACGTGCTATGCAGAACAACAAACCCGTGTTCGGAATCTGTATGGGTAACCAGCTTCTTGCCAAGGCAAGCGGAGCGACTGTCTATAAACTGAAATACGGACATCGGAGCCATAACCAGCCGGTAAGAATGGTTGGTACTGAACGATGTTTTATAACCAGCCAAAATCACGGTTATGCGGTTGACAGTACAACGCTGAACGAAGAGTGGCTACCGCTATTCGAGAATATGAACGACGGCTCTAATGAAGGAATACGCCACCGTTACAAGCCTTGGTTTTCGGTGCAGTTCCACCCGGAAGCTGCGGCGGGACCGACAGATACGGAATTCCTATTCGATGAATTTATAAAACTATTATGACAATGGCACGATACAGTATAAAAAAGGTCTTACTTTTAGGGTCCGGAGCATTGAAGATAGGCGAAGCCGGTGAATTTGATTATTCGGGTTCACAAGCCCTGAAGGCATTGAAAGAAGAGGGTATTGAAACAGTACTCATCAATCCAAACATTGCTACCGTACAAACATCAGAAGGTATAGCGGACAACGTCTATTTTTTACCTGTCACCCCTTATTTTGTTGAACGGGTCATTGACAAGGAACGTCCCGATGCCGTCTTGCTTTCGTTTGGAGGACAGACAGCACTCAATTGTGGAGTGGAATTATATGAAAAAGGAGTACTGGCACGATACAATATTCAGGTATTGGGAACACCTGTCCAGGCAATCATAGATACTGAAGATAGGGAAAAGTTCGTGCGGCGACTTGATGAAATTGGAGTCAAGACCATCCGTAGCGAAGCGGTTTGCAGCATAGAGCAGGCACGTTGTGCCGCAGTTCGATTAGGTTATCCTGTAATCATACGTGCTGCATACGCATTGGGAGGTCTCGGCTCCGGTTTTTGCGATAACGAACAGGAGTTGGATGCTCTCTGTGAGAAAGCCTTCTCGTTTTCATCACAGGTTTTGGTGGAAAAGAGTCTGAAGGGGTGGAAGGAGATTGAATATGAAGTGGTTCGTGACTGTTATGACAACTGCATAACGGTTTGTAATATGGAAAACTTCGATCCGTTGGGTGTTCATACTGGAGAATCCATTGTCGTTGCCCCCTCACAAACGCTTTCCAATAGCGAATATCATAAATTACGTGAGCTGGCCATTCGCATCATCCGTCATATAGGCATTGTCGGTGAATGTAATGTCCAATATGCTCTTGACCCGGAATCGGAAGACTATCGGGTGATAGAAGTGAATGCCAGATTGAGCCGGTCTTCTGCCTTAGCGTCAAAGGCTACAGGCTATCCGTTGGCATTTATTGCGGCAAAGTTGGGCTTGGGATACGGTTTGTTTGATTTGGAGAATACCGTTACAAAATCAACGTCCGCTTTCTTTGAACCTGCATTGGATTATGTTGTCTGTAAAATACCTCGTTGGGATTTAGGTAAATTTCATGGTGTGGAACGTGAGATAGGATCTTCTATGAAATCGGTAGGAGAGGTAATGGCTATAGGCCGGACTTTTGAAGAGGCCATTCAAAAAGGACTGCGTATGATCGGACAAGGAATGCATGGCTTTGTAGAGAATAAGGAACTGAAAATTACTGATATTGATAAAGCACTTCGTGAACCTACCGATAAACGGATATTCGTTATCAGTAAAGCTTTGCGTGCCGGTTATACAGTTGAACGGATTCATTCATTGACAAAAATAGATAAATGGTTCTTGTATAAATTGCAGAACATTATGGAGACATCCAAACAGCTTCACGCACATCATACGCTGCAAACCATACCAACCGGTTTGTTATATGATGCTAAGCGACAAGGATTCTCTGATTTTCAGATAGCACGTGCCATAGGTATGGATGATATGGAACAAGGCATCTTGCAAGTTCGCACCCATCGGAAGGCGTTGGGAATTCTCCCCGTAGTCAAACAGATTGATACGCTTGCCGCAGAATATCCGGCACAAACGAACTATCTGTATCTGACTTACTCCGGCACAGAAGATGAAGTTGAGTATGCGGATGACCACCGTTCGGTTATCGTTCTCGGCTCAGGTGCTTATCGCATAGGATCATCTGTCGAATTTGATTGGTGTGGTGTCCAGGCTCTTAATACGATTCGTAAAGAAGGTTATCGGAGTGTGATGATTAACTATAATCCTGAAACTGTCTCTACTGATTATGACATCTGTGACAGGCTGTATTTCGATGAACTTACTTTTGAGCGGGTAATGGATATCATAGAGAAAGAACATCCGCACGGAGTGATTGTTTCTACCGGAGGACAAATACCCAACAATCTTGCAATGCAATTGGACAGTCAGGGTGTACCTATTCTTGGAACAAGTGCGGCATCCATCGACAATGCTGAAGACAGGGACAAGTTTTCAGCGATGCTTGACAGAATCGGTGTGGATCAACCTGAATGGCGGGCATTGACTTCAATGGAGGATATTGCAGCATTTATCAAGCAAGTGGGTTTTCCTGTCTTGGTGCGTCCTTCGTATGTGTTGTCCGGTGCGGCAATGAATGTCTGTTCAAATGAGGACGAACTGAACCGCTTCTTGGAATTGGCTGCTAATGTCTCGAAGAAACATCCGGTAGTTGTCAGTCGTTTCATTGAGAATGCCAAAGAAATTGAAATGGATGCAGTGGCACAAAATGGAAAGATAATCGCCTATGCCATCAGTGAACATATTGAATTTGCAGGTGTACATTCGGGGGATGCCACCATTCAGTTTCCACCGCAGAAAACGTATATAGAAACCATACGGAGAATCAAACGTATATCGCGGAAGATAGCTGAAGAACTTCAGATTTCCGGCCCGTTCAACATTCAATACCTTGCACGGGACAATGAAATCAAAGTCATCGAATGTAACCTGCGTGCTTCACGTTCTTTCCCCTTTGTAAGTAAAGTGCTCAAACTTAATTTCATTGATTTGGCCACTCGTATTATGCTTGGAAAGAAAGTGGAGAAACCGTCCAAGAGCTTGTTTGACATCGATTATGTAGGAATCAAAGCCAGTCAATTCTCGTTCAATCGCCTGCAAAATGCAGATCCGGTGTTGGGAGTGGATATGGCATCTACGGGTGAGGTCGGTTGCTTGGGTGAAGATACGCAGTGTGCCATCCTGAAAGCGATGTTATCGGTAGGTTATCGCATCCCCAAGAAGAATATTCTATTGTCAACAGGTGATGCCAAGCAAAAAGCGGATATGCTTTCCGCTGCATACCTGCTCCAGCAAAAGGGGTACTCAATCTTTGCAACAGGAGGAACTTCCCGTTACTTGACAGAAAACGGCATTCCTAACACAATGGTCTATTGGCCTGATGAGAAATCACAACCCCAAGCTCTGGATTTGCTTCACCGGAAAGAAATAGATATGGTTGTAAATATACCTAAAGACTTGACGGTCGGTGAATTGGATAATGGTTATCGGATACGACGTGCGGCTGTGGACTTGAACATTCCACTTTTCACCAACGCCCGCCTTGCCAGTGCATTCATCAGTGCATTCTGTACCTTGTCGGTAGATGACCTTATCATCAAAAGTTGGGCAGAATATGAAAACGAAAATAAATGTTAGATATGGCGCAACAAAAAATTATTATTCTTGATTTCGGCTCTCAGACTACACAGTTGATAGGTCGTCGTTTGCGGGAACTTGACACATTCTGCGAGATTGTTCCTTATAATAAGTTCCCGTATGAAGATGAGGGCATCATTGGTGTCATTCTTTCCGGTTCTCCTTACAGTGTTTATGCTCCGAATGCCTTTAAGGTGGATTTATCCAATATTCGAGGTCGTTATCCCATATTGGGAATCTGTTATGGTGCTCAATTTATGGCACAACTTTATGGAGGTAGTGTGGAAGCTATGGATTCGCGTGAATATGGCAGGGCCAAACTACAGGATTTTGAACGGGAGAATCCGCTTTTCAAAGGTTTTCAGGAAGGCTCCCAAGTCTGGATGAGTCATGGTGACACGATTACGGCATTACCCGATGGATTTCGGGTCATTGCTTCTACGGAAAAGGTCAGATACGCTGCTTATCAGGCAGAAGACGGAACCTTGTGGGGCGTACAATTTCATCCGGAAGCTTTTCATTCGAAACAAGGCATATTGCTGTTAAAGAATTTTGTGGTGGATATATGTGGCAGCCGTCAGGATTGGAGTCCGGCCTCATTTATCGAATCATCCGTTGAGGCATTGAAATCGCAACTTTGTAATGACCGTATAATACTTGGTTTGTCCGGAGGAGTAGATTCTTCTGTTGCTGCAGTTCTGTTGAATAAAGCCATCGGCAACAATCTGACCTGCATATTTGTGAATCATGGTTTGCTTCGCAAAGGAGAATATGAACGAGTCATGCGCGACTACAAATGTTTGGGGCTTAATGTCATAGGAGTAGATGCCAGCGAGATGTTCTTTTCGGCATTGGAGGGCATCAACTCTCCCGAAGAAAAACGAAAAATCATAGGGGCGAAATTCATTGAGGTGTTCGAGGAGGAAGCTAAAAAGATAGATGGTGTGCGATGGTTGGCACAAGGTACTATTTATCCTGATTGCATTGAAAGTATGAACATAACAGGAAAGGTTATAAAAAGCCATCATAATGTCGGCGGTCTGCCGGAGAAGATGCAACTGAAACTTTGCGAACCGTTACGTTGGCTGTTCAAGGATGAAGTGCGTCGAGTAGGTCGCCAATTGGGTATGCCCGAACATTTGATAACAAGACATCCCTTCCCTGGCCCAGGTCTAGCTGTACGTGTATTAGGGGAAGTTACTCGCGAAAAAATCCATATTTTGCAAGAGGCCGATGAGATATTTATCAATGCATTACATCGATGGCATTGTTCTGACGGTCATTCTCTTTATGACGAAGTATGGCAAGCAGGCGTCATACTCCTGTCCGTGCAAAGTGTAGGCGTTATGGGTGACGAACGGACTTATGAACAAGCTGTGGCATTGCGTGCTGTAACAAGTACGGATGCAATGACGGCAGATTGGGCACAGTTGCCATACGAGTTTTTGGCTCAAGTGAGCAATGAGATAATAAATAAAGTAAAGGGAATAAACCGTGTATGTTATGACATATCTTCCAAACCACCAGCAACGATAGAATGGGAGTAACCGGAATTGGATTATAAACATAAATTGACAATAAATATGAATCAACCCAAATATATATTCGTGACTGGTGGCGTAGTGAGTTCACTTGGCAAGGGAATCATTGCAGCTTCCATCGGCAGATTGCTGCTGGCACGTGGTTATAAAATCACTATTCAAAAATTCGACCCGTACATCAACATCGATCCGGGTACGCTCAATCCATACGAACACGGAGAATGTTATGTAACAACCGATGGATGTGAGACAGACTTGGATTTAGGACATTACGAACGGTTTACCGATATTCGGACGACTTCGGCAAATAATGTCACGACAGGCAAGATTTATCAAACCGTCATCGAACGTGAACGCAAAGGTGAATATCTGGGTCGAACCGTACAAGTGGTTCCTCATATTACGGACGAGATAAAAAGAAGGATGCTTCAATTGGGAACAGTGGGTGACTATGATTTCATCATCACAGAAATCGGAGGTACGGTTGGAGACATCGAAGGTCTTCCATTCTTGGAAACTATCCGACAGCTTAAATGGGAACTTGGACGTAATGCCGTTTGTGTTCACCTGACATTCGTGCCTTATATAGCTGCAGCGGGCGAATTGAAAACCAAACCGTCACAACATTCTGTAAAAGAGTTGCAGGGACTTGGGCTCCAACCGGATGTGCTTGTGCTGAGAACTGACCGTGAGCTTGGACGGGAAGTGCTTGATAAAGTCGGACATTTCTGTAATGTGGAAAAGGATTGTGTGGTGCAAAGCGTTGACCTGCCGACTATTTATGAAGTGCCGGTCAAGATGGCGGAGCAGCATCTAGATGCAGTGATACTTCGTAAGTTCGGTATAAAGTGTGATACGGCACTTCAATTGGGCGACTGGCAGGAATTTATCAACCGTAGATTGCAGGCAAGCAGAGAAATCAACATTGCCCTTGTCGGGAAATATGATTTACAGGATGCCTATAAGTCGATACTGGAATGTTTGTCACAAGCTGCGACTTACAATGACTGCAAGGTAAAGACACACTTTATCCAGAGCGAAAATCTGACGCGTGACAATATTGCGGATAACCTTTCTTTGATGGACGGTATAGTGATATGTCCGGGATTCGGACAAAGGGGGACGGAAGGTAAAATTGTGGCCGCTGAATATTGTCGTACACATGATGTACCGACATTGGGAATCTGTCTGGGTATGCAGATGATGGTCATTGAATTTGCCCGTAATGTATTAGGTTTGGAAAATGCCAATTCTCGTGAAATGGATTCTTCTACTCCCTACAATGTGATAGATTTGATGGAGGAGCAAAAGAGTATCACTCAAATGGGTGGGACAATGAGATTGGGGGCTTATACATGTGAGTTAATCGAAGGGTCAAAAGCCTATGAAGCTTATAAAAAATCGTATATAGAAGAGCGGCATCGTCACCGTTATGAGTTCAGCAGTCCCTATCGCAGGCTATTCGAGCAAGCGGGAATGTTATGTACAGGTATAAATCCCGATAGTGGTTTGGTTGAGATAGTTGAAATACCGGCTTGTCGTTGGTATGTCGGTGTTCAGTTCCATCCGGAATATTCGGGAACCGTCCTTCACCCCAATCCGCTGTTTATGGCTTTCATTAAGAATATAAATTCAAAACAGTAAGAATTATGTGTGGAATTGTTGGCTATATCGGTAATAGAAATGCTACACCGATTTTATTGAACGGACTTTATCGTTTGGTGTATAGGAAGAGGATGATAGTGCCGGCATGATTGGTTCAATGTGGTGGAAATATGAATGTGTGTAATGTGATTTTTTTATGGCGATTACTCAAAAAGTAGTCGCCATAATAGGATTAGAACATACTATATAATTAGATGAAGCCAATTTATATACATAAAAAATTGAGAAGTCTCATTGCGATCGGGTATTGTCTTGTAATAGCCCTAACTTGCATTATTGTGTATATTTATCAGCACGAACAAAACCAATTTAATGAATTGGAAAAAGAATCCAATTACCTCCACATAATGCAACAAAAAATTCATGATGCCTATGCCTCATTACTCGAACTAACAATGTTCGGAGAAACCATCCTTGAATGGGATAAGGGAGATACGGTAACATATCGTAATATGCGTATGAAAGTAGATGGAGTGCTTAGAGATTTCAAAATATATTATTCAGGAGAAAGAATAGACAGTGTACGCCGTATTCTTGCAGAAAAAGAAATGCACCTGTTCGAGATATCCCATTTGTATGATGAACAAATGGAATTGCATACAGAGATGACCAAACTTGTACCTGTCATTGCTAATGAAACCATTCAAGAACAAAAGAAGAAAAAAGGCTTCTTTGGATTGTTCCAAAAGAAGGAACAGTCACGTTCGGCAATTACCACCAAATTATATTCACTCAACCGAGAGGTAATAAAGAAACAGAGTGAACATGTCCGCAAACTATCTGAAACAGCAGACAGCCTTGCTAGTCGCAATATTCGTTTGAATGAGCAATTACAAGCCCTCATTAAGGCTATGGATGAACGAATACAAATTGATCTACAACAACGGGAAGAAAGTATAAAAGAAAGCCGAAAACACTCTACAACGATAATAGGTGGATTGACTGTATTTATATTCATCTTGCTCGTTGTGTCATATTTCATCATTCATCGTAATGTATCCCGTATAATTATATATAGGAAAGAGATGGCAAGGCTGATTGAAAAGGAGAAACGCATCAATCAGGAAAAGAGTGAACTGCTTAATGACAGGGAGAAT
>ERZ808048.221-NODE-221-length-12076-cov-3.520877_pt1 | contig 12076 bp, 20 predicted proteins | sample MGYA00380197_ERZ808048 | MGnify/ENA primary metagenome ERZ808048 (study PRJEB31490, sample SAMN06133377) | cow dung metagenome | isolation source: M1 | host: cow | place: China: Chengdu | collected 2015-05 ... | reverse complement strand
TTCTCTTGCACTGTGGATTCGGGCAACGAACTTGTTCCAGTATCAGCACTATTCTTCGCCCCCTTCTTCCTCGGCTTCGGAGTCGGTGTCGGTGTCTGCTCCGCCCGAGGCGGTTTCCTTGTTGTTATTCTGTAACGCATTTTTTCTCTCCCTCTCCTCATTCCATGCTTTCCCTTGCAGATATGCACTTTCGGGATCGGGGAACATTCCGCAACTTGCATACGCTACTTCGGGATGAATCCAAGGATTATTGAGCATCGCAATAAGCACCTGCGACTTGCTTGCGATGTTGTCATAATTTCTCCGTGTGAAGTGCGGAGTGATGTCGGTGAGTTTCAATCTCGTACCGACAGTATCACGAAGAATGCGCAACACGATTTTCAAGAACTTTTTCTCCGAACTCTTGAAAATCTCCTCGGTTGCTTTCGCTCTTGCTTCGGCTGCTTCCCACCCATCACGGAGAATAACCGCACTGCCTGTATCACTCGTGCTTGTACCACCGTTTCGGTTAGGCACACCGCAGATTGTCAAGATGCTCTGGTACAAATCGTTTTTCAACGTCTGCACATCGGCCTGACTCAACGATGCGGAGAGATATCTTGCATCCGTTCCTTCCGGGAGGCAAAGTGTTTTCCAATCGTTCAGCTTTTTGTAGGTATCTTCGTCAAGCTCACCGCCAAAAATCCCCAAGAAACTGTTCACAAACTGCACGATATCATCCATGCGGTTGCTCTGCAATTCATCCAACGCATCGAGAATCGGCACGGCGGTTTCAAACACTCCCAAACGAGCATTCTCTGCGGGGTACTCAACAATCGGAAACATACCAAGAGGATTCGGCTTTTCCGTTACATTGCCATGCTCAACGAACTCGAAATACGATTTTTCGGTATATACGCTGAATACTTTTTCTCCTTCGGAGCGCTCAACACAACAAACATTCATAAGTTCGTGTTCGTCAATGTCCGTGCTTAAAACAACGAAGGTCGAACTCGGTTTTAGTGCCTTTACTGTGAACGGAGGTTCATCACCGCCCAAAGTCCACTTCTTGTTCGGCAGAGTTAGCCGATAAGATGTTCCAGCGACATACATCCACTCGGCAATGTCGTTGTCACAAGCGGATTTGTTCGCATCGGCCATATATCCGTTCAGCGCGTTAATGTCGGCAGCAATCACATCATCAGCTTGGTTTGCCGATGTGTTCTCCCGCCGAACGTACTGGATCGGCTCACCAAACACATACCCCTTGTGGAACTTGACAACCTCATACGCCCGGTTCTCGTTGATTTTATGGTTGATTTCTTCCCGAATCTCTTTTGCTTTATTTAAGATTTTCGTTTTTCCCCGATAGATGTCCCACAGCGTGTTTATGTCTGCTTGATTTCGACAGTGAACCGCATACGCCTTGCTCACTTCATCAACAACGTTTTCCGCCGTGATTTCTTTTGCATCGGAGTAGATTTTAAGACGACCAAAGCCCACTCAAAAATCACCTACCTATCTAATTTTAATTATATTGAAATAATTTCAAAAATCAAGAGGGCAACACTATATATAGTGTTTGCACGTTTGATAGACACAACATAGTGTGTTAGAATGGTCTTTTTGCTACCGTTACCGCCTTTGGGCGATCCGAGATGTACCCCGCCAACATGGCAAGCGAGTCAGCTGCATCATCATGAAGGTTCTTTGCGGTAAAACTAAACGATGTCAACTCCGACATAGCCTTTCGGTAATCTTCATCACGGCAACTTCCCTCACGGAAATAGAAGTTACGGATAGTAGGTGCGTGTTGCTCAATCCTCGTGAGCTTTGCCATGTTCGTGGGTGCTTTCTTGTGGCTCATGTTGATGCTATAACCATGCTCCTGCCGAAGAATGCGGTACACATCATCGGAGTATTCTTCACCACCGTTGTTCGCCTCCGTCTGTCCCATCTTTATCTTGTGTTGCAAGATTTTTGCAACCACACGGGGCTTCGTGCAACTTTTATCTCTGCGGTCAAAAATCCAATCGTGGATATACACATCACCGCCATAAATATAGGCAACAGGCATACTCAAACTATCTCCACCACCCCACGCAACGTCATTCGCGAATACGATGTTATCAGGCTCACCATCGGGCAACACTCCGTTGTAATACTTCAAATTATCGGCCGCAAATGCCAAACCTTCCTTCTCCACACCGTGCTGCATGAATAAGCATTCAAAATCCGCACTGTCGATGGTGGCCTTGATGTCACGAATTTTCTCGGTAGTGTATCTGTCCGGGTGTTCGTACTCAAAATTCGACACCTCGTTTTCATCCCATACAGGAATAGAAATAAAACGATAGCGTGGATCATCCCCATGCTCCGCTTCCATTCTGCCGATAGGATCATAGGCGCTCCAACGAGTTCCAAGCATTATCTGCTTAACCTTGTCACCAATCATACGAGTGGTAAGCGTTGCCGTGTAATCCTCATACAACTTCGCAAGCCGTTCGGGGCTTCGTGCTTCTTCCTTGTTTTTTACAAGGTCGTCAGTGATAAGATACGAGTTCGCACGGGTACGACCTGTTACAGAGCCTCCAAGAGAAATTAAGCCGAGGGTAGGGAAGTCACCCGCCCTTCTGTAACTCAATGTCTTGTACTCTGCCGAAATATCAGGCATACCAAGTCCGGGGAAGATGTCATGGAAACAATATTCGTTAGTGTCGATTAGCATCGACTTTTCACTGTCAAGCAGCATCTTCGTCATACCATCCGAATACGAAACATACATATTAGCCGCCTTGGGGTCCTTGCCGATGATATACGCAAGCAAGAATTTAATCAGCGTTGTTTTGCCCGTGCCGGGAGGCAAACTAAATCCCAAATATAGTGCATCGGGATCATCCATAAAATTCTGTATCTTTGTTACAATTCCGTGCTTGCCCTCCAACACTTTTCTGCGAGGGAGCCAAAATCTCGCTTGCGGTTCTCGATTCCATTCCATGCCGATCAAGAAATCATCGAAACTGTATTGCCCCGCATAAAAATATGTCTGCTTGATAAGCTCGTACATATCCACGGAGCGAAACCTTCTTGCTTCCGAACGAATCCACTTAATATAGTGGTCTGCGGATTTTCTGTCCTCTACGCTCATAAGAACGCTGAACGCATCCCTCAAACTTTCCTCTGTCTGTTGTGGCAATCTCTTAATTTTTTCTAATACTGGTATCTCCATATATATCCTCCTAAATAAAAATAGAGCGCCCACCATTTCGGTAGGCGCTCTTGGCGCTCTGTTAATCTGCAACTTCTAATTACTTGTTTTGTCGGTAGAGTTTTTTTCTGGAAAGAAGTATCTATCAATAATTGCATTCATCATCATGTGCAGTTCTGTTTTTTGCTGCTCATCCAATTCATACTGTTCTACCATTTTATCAACGCTTGGTTTTAAGTCGTAACTTTCTTCAAGAACAACTTGATGAAACAGCAAATCAAACAACAACTCATAAGCAATTCCTCTGATGATGGTAATATCTACATCATCAGCTTGTTCGCTTTGCACCAGCGCATCGTATTCTTCTTTCAAGTAATTATACCTGCCTGTCATAGCATCATACTGATTTTTCAAAGCATCATATTCATCTTGCGGAACACCATCTACGACCATCATGCACCCCGACATCGAGAAAAGCATTATCACCACCAATGCTAAAATAAGTACCTTCTTCATTTTATGTAAAACCTTTCTCCGTTTTAAGCCTCGGTTGGCTTTGTTCCTCAATCTTCTAACAACACTTTGTTAATTGATATTAACTTCGTTTCTCCGTTTTTGAAAATAACCTTGTATTCGATAAGATGTTTGCTTTCAACCCACTCCCCATCCACATACATCTTGTCGTAGCCCAAACAAGTGATCTCTGCCACATCATCGAGTGTGTGAGGCTCACCAACATAGGGGTTCCCAAGTATATCTTCGATTGCTTCTAACTCTTTCTCGGTCAATCCAAACATCTGTTTTTCTGTTTCGGGGGGAGGCGTACCAGCGCCAATTTCATCGCATCCGCAAAGCAAACACAAACACACGAGAACTAAAACAACAATCTTTTTCATTTTTTTCATTTCTTTTTTCTACGTTTTTTATTTCCCACTCCGAACAACAACGCACCCGCTATAACAGGGGGACCGATAATCCACTTCAATGCCGTTTCTATATCCTTCTTTTTGCGCCTCCGAACGGCTCTCATTCTCGATACTCCCATAATCACCCCTGCTTTCCCACATTATCCCAACGCATTTTATCGGGGCTACCGAGATACCTTACATATGCATTGCCTATCTCTCGATATGAAATAATCGTCACAAATAAGGCTATCTTGCGTCTAACACTCTCATAATCATCGGGTTCAACAGTGATGTTTTCGTTCTCGAATATCACCGTGCAATTCATTTTTCTCGCATGGGTAAGGAACGGCTCAACATCTATCCAATCCTCAAACATAAAGATCGACGGAATCCTCACCGTTCCGTTTTTTACGATAAGCTCCGTATAGTTCACACCCTGTTTAGGCTCGGCATCGGTTGAGAAATATTTCTTTATGGGGCAAACATCCGTTGCGGGTTCGGGGGTTAAAAGAACACACCAACCACAGCCACGGTGATCGTCCCACATAAAAAACGGGCAAAAATCACACGCACTACGATAATCGGTTTCTTCCCTCGGCGTGTCATACTCCTCCGGGGGAACGAACCCTTCGGGAAATTCGACTTCAATTACTTTTTTCATATTTCTTTCTTTCTCCGTTTAAGCTCGGCAGCTAACATTCATCTTTCTATAATACGTTGTTCGGCTGATCCCCAAACGAGCGCAAGCCTCGGTGATGTTCTCACCAGCCCGCAATTCCAAGTCAACCTTTTTCTCGGCACGGCCAAAACCTCTCCCTGTTCGGCTGCTCACTCTGCGACCGTCAACAACAGGCATAGCCGCAATACCTTCTTCTCGGCGTTGCTTGGTTTTCTTCCACTCCTGCTCGGCTATGGTCCCCAACACTTCAATAAGAATGTTGTTTACCATCTCAAACACCCACTCTTGCCCCTTCGGCAACTCCATAAGCGTTGTTGGTACATCCAAAATCCGCACCAATATACCACGCTCTCTAAACCATTCCAATTCTTCCTTAATCAAGCATTTATCGCGCCCAATACGGTCAAGCTCCTTAAAATATACCTCGTCACCTTTAACCAGCAGAGATTTCATTCTGTCATATTCAGGACGGTCTTTCTTCCGCCCCGTGATTTTGTCGCAGAAAATGTTTTCTGTTGGAACTCCGTATTTGTTTGCTTCCGCAATCTGTCGGGCTAAATTTTGATCCTTGCTTGATACACGAGCAGAGAAATATTTAGCCATTATACTTCAACCTTCCATTCTTCGCTCTCTCCGAGCTTTTTGCGGACAACTACTTCATAGCCCATCACATCGAGTATTTTCAAAAAGTTATCAATCCTCATGCCGTTCTTACGAGCAAGCATATTCCCCACCGATTGTTGCGAACACATCCCTAACGCTTTCGCTAACTCCTTTTGAGTGATTTTGTCGGCGTTTCTCGCAGCATCTATAATTTCTTTTGCGTTCATGCCCATCCTCCTTTTGTTGTAACCTTTGACTTATTTGCATTGTACCACCTTTTCGTTGTTAAGTCAAGGCCAATTCTCAAATTTTGTATACTTGCACAAACAAGAGGAGCCTTTTTTGTAATTTTTCTACAAAAAGGCATCACCCGGCGGCTCTGCGTGGGGCATATCCCCCACCCCCGGCACACCGGGGACCGTGGCGGAAAGTGCAACAAAAAGTAGAAATAAAGTAACACGAAATTATGACAACGAAAAAATTGTGAACCAATTGTAAATAATGCAATAAATGCGTTGACAAACAACGAAAACATTGTATAATAAAGATAGACAACGAAAGCGTTGTTATATTAAATAAAAAGGGGTATAAAACAATGAGAGAAAACTACACACACAAAAGCGATTATTTTTACGGCAACAAAATTTCGGAGTACGGCTTGCAAAACGGCTATATTGATTATAGAACCCTTGCAAAATGCTTTGATGCCGTACTGAATAACGAAATCTTCTTGAAAACTTGCAACGAGTATTATTGGGAATTGGAAAACGGCTGCGATTATGATGATGAAACCGGGGACACCACCGAGGTTTTACAATGGTATATTATTTCGGATCAAGGGGCGCAAATCCTTAAAGAGTTTACAAACGAAATTGTTTATTATAACGACGTTCTTGATATGTATTTATGGGGTGTTACCCATTTCGGCACATCGTGGGACTATGTTTTAACAGATATAAAAATCGAGTTAGAGGAGGCTTGAAAAATGAAACACCACGATCTGAAAACAACCACAGTAAACCATATCAACATATCGTATTTTTACGAAAAAACAGAACGACCGAAAGGGAAACATTATACCATTTACAAGGTTTTCATAATCGACCCCGACGGTGTTGCCGTGTATGAAAAAAATATGAGTGTTTTCGATGATGAAAACGCAGAAAACATTATAGAAATCGAAATCGACTATATTATAAACGCATTTATGAATGAGGAGGAAGAAAACGCATGATATTAAAACACTACTACAAAAACGCAGTGCCTATTGGGGTTTATCCTATTTGCAACTTCGGAGGGCTTGCAATCCTTGCTATTGAGGGGGAGAAAGCCGTGGCTGCCTACAATTTCGGAGAGGGCTATAAACAAATAAGAAGGCACACTATTTTTTACACCTATACCGGGCGGGCATACATACGCAAGAACGGAAACCGCTACTATTTCGACCAAATAATGCGGACAGGGGGCGCGTTATGGGCTTAATAATTATTATATCAATTTTATATTTCCCCATTGCCGTTATAATGGAACTTTCAAAAAAATATTAAAAAGCAAACAACCCCATTTTATGGGGTTTTTGCGTGGAGGAAAAACAATGTTATATTATGAGTTATCTGCACGATTTGACCGCAGAAAGAGCTTTTACGGAAAAGCCCACATCAAAGAGACCCCAAAATTTTACACCCTCATTTCTTACGATACCGAGATTTTAAGACTCGACAAAACCACAGGAAAAATAAAATTTCTTTGCAAATCTGAATGGGCTTTTTCACAAACCACAAACCGACATATTAACGAATTTTTCAAGCAATACACAAACGAAAACGCAAAGAGTAAACAAGAACTTTTAGCAATGGCAAAGGGGGCGTAAAATGGTAACAATCTATATAGAGCAAATAACGAAAACGTGCTACAACTTTATAACGCCATATAAAAAGCCGTTTTTCGTTTATGATTCCAATATCAGAAGGGCAAAAAAGAGCTTTATAAATTCTTTTGGCTTGCAAGGGGTAAAATGTATTAAGTTTGAGAGAGTAAAAAAAGGAGATCCGAAAAAATGAAATACAGACTAACTATATATTATGACAATGGCAGCGTTACCCACGAATCAACAAATATAAACGATATCAAAGAAGTAATCGAAAAAATACAACCGCAAAAAGAAGAACCCCCAAAAGAAGAAAAAGCAGAACCCCACCACGCAAGACCGCTTACGCCTTTCGAGCGGTGCAAGCGCGCCGTATATGCTACCGGGAATAAATGGGCAATTGAAAATTTCAATGCCACACACTAACACAAAAAACAAGCCCCCACGATTGGGGGCTTTTTTCTTTCGGATCTCCTCACCGCTATATCATTATAGCGGTTTTCTTTTTGCCCTCTCACGGCTTAAAATTTCGCTCTGTGGTGCGTTTCGCCCTCTCGGTGGTATTCCCATACCACCACGAAACAAAATGCGCTACAACGCAAATATGGCCGTTTTAACGATATACCCATAAATTCCCATATTTTACCATGGAAATATTCGGAAATCGTAAAAAGTACGAAAAAGTGGTTTAAAAATTCGTCTTTTTTATCGTGTCCCCTCTTGAAAGCGCGGGCTTTGCCCTGAAAGTCGTAAAAGTCGTGAAAGTCCTGAAAGTTGTAAAGCCCCACGAAAGTCGTGAGGCTTTGAAAGTCGCAAAAGTTGTCAATCCTCGGGAAGTGCATCATACTTCGCTTCGATAACCTCAACGGGAGTATCTTGCGACATCGTATTGGGAGTAACAACATATTCCTGTTTATCCTGATAGCCAAAGTTGTTTTTGCCGAGGAAGATAGCCGTAACGGGATTGATTTTGCCACCTGTGGAATAGCTCTCCCAAAGAACCTCCAAAGAGTTGTAAGCCGTTTTAATAATCTGCTTACATTCATCGGGAATGGTGGTGTTTCTACCAGCCACATCGTTATTGATCTCCCATAGTCTACGACGGTCAAGACCTACCGCCAAAGCGAACGCAGCGACACCCGGTTTCATATCGTGGTCGGCGCAGAGCTGGAAATAGTCGATAAAGCGATCCGAAAGTTGTTTAGGGTCGGCAATATCAATCTTGGGGAGCTTTGCGATTGCAAGGGCAAAGACCGTGTATTTGGAATTATCACCCGCAGCACCATCGGGAATTGTAATAGATGTTTCTCGTTTGGGTTTTCGGATAATTTGGGTTGCATCTTGTTTCATAAAAATACCTCCTAAAAGTTGTGTGTCACAGTGTCACAAGCAAAACGGAATATCTATAATACATTTTGCATTTTTTTATTTAATGCACGGTATTATAGGTATTTTTTATTTATTTTATAACTACATTAAAATTACTTGTGACACTTGTGACAGTATAATGAAAAGCCTTGCTGCATAAGGGTTTTGGGTGTCACAGGTTCGTGCCATAAACCTGTGACAAACCCGTGACATCTTGTGACATTTACTATCGGTGTCACAGGTATGTCACAAGGTGCGTCACAGGCTAAAAAACGAAAATTCTTACTCTGCGGTCGCTCCGCCTCACCTGTTTGTCCTCTATAATTCTGTCACCCATGCAATCCTTAAATCTCGGAATAAACCTTTCGCGCGACATAACCTTGTGCCCTGTTTCCTCGCACCAATCCTTATAGTCACTGTAAATGCTATCCCTTGTTTTTTCGCCCTCAAAGTCAAAGTCGTTACAAAAAACAGACACGGGATCGGACATTTCCTCAAACTGCCGTGTGATTTCGTCTTGCTCTGGGGTGTCGGTGAAATAACCGACAGTTTCAAGGAGCTTGTAGCCCTCGTAAGCCCAATTAAAAATTCCCGGAAGTTCATCGAGTAATTTTGAAATAATGTTGACATCCTTCGGTTTTTGTTTGCTATTGTTCTTGTCGGGGAAATCCACGAAACTACAAGGAAACTCGATAAAGCGCAAACGTCGGTTAAGACCTTCGATAACGGAGGCAACCGGGGCTTTATTCATGGAGTAAATCAGTTTGCATCTCGGCTGAAACGTGATATGCGTTTGCCCCTTATAACAGGCTTGAATGAGGGTGCCATCCGAAATTTGAAGCAGCCACTCACGAATTTCACCAGTAGAAAAGTCGGGGGAAACGTCCTTGCCGATATTTAGCAGAGAGTCCTTTATTTTCACCCGCTCGAACTCCTTTGTAAGTCCCGTGGGAGAAACAACGGAAACATTTCGAGCGCCGAAAAGGGCTTGGATAATTTCAAGGTAGACGGATTTGCCGTTACTGCCCGCTCCAAGCAGACAGAAAATTTTCTGATAACGGCAATCGGGAACGAGAGTATAGCCCGCAATAAACTGTAAGTTCTCGGCTCTGCGTGGTTCTTCGTCTGTGACATCCTCAATAAATTTCTCCCATTGAGGACACTTGGCATCGGCATCATAGTTGTAGTCCATGATAACGGAGCAATAGTCGGCTTGGGAGAAATCCCGAAAGTTGCCAGTTTCGATTTCGAGAGTGCCGTTCTGGAATGTAAGCACGGGATTTCGGTCGAATACGACCTCACAGATAGTGCGAGATTTCAGCAGATTTTTTACGGCTTTGACTCGGTTAGAAGTTGCAAAGCGCTTGCCGTAAAGTTGATCGGCATAATATTCCGCCATGAGGTCGGGGATAAACTGCCACACCTTGCCGTTCCACTCGTAAAAGCCGACGTTGTTTACATAGAGTAGTTGGTGTTTCTGTATAATCTCGTCTACGATCTGCGACTCCGTAGGTGCAGATTCGGCAGATTTTTGAATAGATTTCAAAACTGCCGTGGCGAAACGTTCTTCAAGGGCTGGCTGAAAGAGTGCCGATGCGATAGCCGTAGAGTCGGTATAGCGGTTTATCGACATAATAAAGTTTTTAAGCTCGGTCGCATCGGTATACTGTGCAGCCATGTATCGCAAGCCATCCTCGGCAGAGTCGATAAGGGATTGCAGAGAGCCACCCTGCGTATAATAGTCGTTTACGTCCTTGATGTCCTTCGGTGTGTGTGCCACAAGGAAGGGAATGCGGTTTTGAAAGAGCTTCCGTGCAGTACGCTCCGTAAAGCCATCCCCCGCATGAGATACCGCATCGTTATCGAAGATAACAAGGACCTTCTGGAACATACGGCAAGCAGAGATAACATCAGGCCACTGCGTTTTTGAGAAATTCCCCGTGATAGGGGAGAGAACTGCATAGCCCTCCCTCTCCCATGAGAGGGCATCGAAATACCCCTCCGAGATAATGAGGATATCGTTTCTGCGTGAAAGTGTCTGTAAGCCCCACGGAATATGCTGATACGAAGGGGATTCATCGTTGGATGCTTTCATGTACTTGTTTTCAGCGAAAGAACCGCTCGGCATCGCACGTGTCGCATAATATACCACGGCACCGTTTTTGAAATACGGAAGGAAAAGTCTGCCTTTGAGGTAGCCATCGGTAACTCTGCCTATCATGAGCCTATCGGCATCTTCGGGGGTAAGCCCACGCTCCGAAAGATACCTATAATCATCAGGGGTGAGGGCTTCGTGATAAGCAGCAGTGCGGTTGCACAGGTGTTGTATGTCGGCTTTCCATGTGGAGTTTGTGTTCTCCGATTGGATGCCGAGTTCGTTTGCGAGTTCTCGGATCGCCATGCCGACATCACCGCCATATTGCAGTTGGGCGGCAAGGTCGATAACATCACCACCGCTTGCGGTGCCGAAATCGTACCAATAATCCTCCTCGCAGTAGAACGATGTAGGGTTTTTTGCTCCGGGGCGGAGCGGTGATACACACCGCCCCCCCGATTTGATATGTACTCCGCGCCGAGAAAGATATTCGATACACGAAAGGCGTTGCTTGATTTTGTTAATCATCGGTTTCACACATCCTTTTGTTAAGGTCGATTAGTGTTTCCATGAATTTCATAAAACTAACATCGTGATCCTTGCAGGTTTCTCTTATAATCCTAAACCTTGCTTTTTCTTCTTCCGTGTTGCACTGACTATAAGCAAGGATGGTATAAGCCGAATCAAGAAGGGAATCCGAGAATTTCAATTCATCCATCGTCAACCACCTCTTTTTTCAACGCATACTTTTCGTATAAATCCTCGTCAATTTCAGTGGTGTAAAAATGGTATTTGCAACAAAGACATTCACGCTTCCGTCTTATCGAATCAACATCAGGTCTGCTATCTAACACTTTGGTTTTTTCTCCACAGATGGGACAAGTCATGGTATATCTCCCTCCTTTGCTTTTATATCTTGCACTTTTGCGATTGTAACGCTACGGTTGTTTTTGTCGGTAAGCTCTGCCGATACAAGAACATCGTTGTATTTCCCACATCGGTATATGATAGCCGAAACGTGGTGATATTCAATGCCGTTGTATATAACCGGGGAACGCTTGAATAACGCATCTTTTGCTTCTTCGTTCGTCATGATGCTTCACTTTCAATCATTTCGATAATGGTGTCTGCGCTTTCTTCCGCATACAGTTCGTAAGGTTTTTTCAGCGCAATTTCTAACGCCTTTTCGTTCCCTCGGAAATATCGCATAACGGCTTGAATGGTTAATTCTACGTTGGTGTTCACGATTTTCCCTCCTTTATGAGCTTGGCGGCAGCCCGTATACGCGCCCATTCCGTTCTAAACCATTTCCGCCACCGCGCACAAGAGTCCACGGGGCGACCGCAACCGTTTTTGTGTTCACATTTCT
>ERZ808048.220-NODE-220-length-12083-cov-3.827385_pt1 | contig 12083 bp, 15 predicted proteins | sample MGYA00380197_ERZ808048 | MGnify/ENA primary metagenome ERZ808048 (study PRJEB31490, sample SAMN06133377) | cow dung metagenome | isolation source: M1 | host: cow | place: China: Chengdu | collected 2015-05 ... | reverse complement strand
GGTAATTGTCGGAATATTCTGAATTTAAAAAATTATTTACTTAAAGTCCGACAATTTACAACTAAATATTATGATAGAATTGAATTGTAAATATTAACCAAACAAAGTCTTAAGGGGGTATTAAATTATGGACATTTCAGCAATCGCACAACTGATCAGTACAATAGGTTTTCCTATAGCTATGTGTATCTACTTACTGATATACATCAAGTCTTTTGATGAAAAATACTGTGAGAAGCTTGACAGCATGGCTAAAGCAATCGAAAACAACACACTTGTAATAACAAAACTCATGTCAATGATCAACAAACTGGAAGGAGGTAATCATGAGTAAATTTTTATTAGGTATCGATGTAAGCCACCATAATAAAAACATGGCTGATATGCACGATATAAACGCTTATGATTTTGTTATCATGAAGGCTTCGGAAGGTAAAAGTTATCGTGATCGCTCACTTCCTATATGGCTGGCGCACTTAAATGATAGCACTCTTAAGGGTGTATATCATTTTTGCCGCGCTGATCTTGGTAATTCGCCCATAGAGGAAGCTTTAAACTTCCTTGGCATGGTAGAATATGCCATTGACGGTCAGACACTTATAGCACTTGATATTGAAGCTGGCGCTCTCAAAGTTAAAAACATTGATGAGTGGGCACTTGTCTGGTGTGAGTTTGTATATAAACAGAGTGGCATAAAACCGCTTATTTACTGTTCAGAAGCTGAGTGTAAGCGTTTTAAGAAATGTGCTGAATGGGGCTGTGGATTATGGGCAGCTAAGTGGGGAGATAAAAAGCCTGAAAAAATAAAGCCGTTTCCGTTCTGGGCGATCTGGCAGTATTCCAGTAATCATATCGTTTCATGTGTAAGATGTGACGTTAACAAGTTTAATGGAACTCGTGAACAGTTTCTTAAGTATTGTGAGGATATGAGAAATGGCAAGGGCGAAGATACCAACGATTCAGGAGATAAATAATCTATACAATCGTGGTGATATTGACGCTCTGAGAGACTTAAACGAGAAACTGGCAAAAAGAGCTAATCAGCGTATGAAGGAACTTGAAAAGCGTGGACTTGAGACAGCTGCTTATAACAGGGCTCAGGGATATATTCAGGAATATAAGGAACTGGGCAACGGTAGAAACTTTTCAAGAAGGAAATCACTTGATATTGATGAACTTTTACAGAACGTAAAAGAAGAATCAAACTTCTTAAGATCTCAGACATCCACAGTATCTGGAGAAGCTAAGAGAAGGGATCAGATATTTAGTACTCTTACTAAAAAGGATAAGAACGGCAAGAGTATAATCCCTGAAGTATCACCAGAAGATGTGGACTCTTACAAAAAGAAGTTTCTTGATTTCCTTGATACAGATGTATGGAACGAGATTAAAAAGAGTCTTTATGCTGATACAAATATCACTATGGATGAAGCTGGTGAAGCAATAAAAGCTGGTGCAAGTGTTCAGGATCTTGAAAAAGCATTCAGCGATTATCTTGAAGGGGAAGAGACGGATTTATTTACTATCTGGGACGACTGGCGAAGTCCGTCTTAAGAGCGGCTATGAAATATTTAAATGTAGAAACCATAAACGGAATAGTTAAAGAGAGCTTGTTTGAGATAAATGAGCTCTCTTATCTTGACAAAATGTTCAGGTCTAAGGACTCAAAACACAGAGGAGTTAACTATCTTGGAATACCGTGCGCGTTTGATATTGAAACTACTAACATGTATGAACTTGATAATGAAGGTAAGATCAAAAAAGAACCACGCCCATATGCTTTTATGTATCACTGGCAATTCTGTTTTGACGATCAGGTGGTATTTGGTAGAACATGGGAATTGTTTCAGGATCTTATAAGGTCGCTGGAGAGTCACCTTAATTTAAGCTATAAAAACAGGCTTGTCGTGTGGGTTCACAATCTCCCGTTTGAGTGGGCTTTTATGCGTCAGTTCATAAACTATGAAGAAGGCTTCTTCAGGGAAGAGCGAAGCCCTTTAAAGATAGTCACAACTGAGGGCATAGAGTTTAGATGTTCATACGCTCTATCAAACATGTCATTACAGAAATTCTGTGAGAATGAAGAGGGCGTGACACATTATAAACTATCTGATGATTTCGATTATTCAAAGATAAGAACCGCCGTGACCACGTTAACAGATATGGAAAAAGCATACTGTTATAATGATGTGAGGGGGTTATGTGAGTGCATAAAAAGCCGTATGAAACATGATAGTCTTGCTAAAATGCCAATGACATCTACTGGCTATGTAAGGCGTGATCTTAGAACCAACTTTAAAAAGAATAAAAAGAACCGCCAGCACTTTAAAGACTGTGCGCTGGATGAACATTTATATACTATGTGCCGTCAGGCTTTCAGAGGTGGTAACACTCACGCAAACCTTGACGCGGCTGGCCAGCTATTACATGATCTCTGGGGCTATGATATAGCAAGTAGCTACCCTTATTCTATCATGTTACCGCACTACCCTATGACTAAGTGGCAGAAGATAACTTTGAATACTTTTAACCGCTTTATTAAAGAAGATAACTATGCTCTTCTTATCCGTTGTCGTTTTAAGAACCTTAAATATATGGGCAATACCGGGATTCCCTATGTATCATTTTCACGCCTTAATAAGTGGGCTGGAAAGAAGACCATAGATAATGGTCGTGTCTTATTCCTTGAATACTGTGACATGACTCTTACTGATATCGACTACAAGATAATATTATCCCAGTATAAACCAGATGATATATCCATTGATGAAGTCTACGCGTCAAATTATGGCTTTTTGCCGCAAGAAATTAGGGACACTAACATGGACTATTACAGGGCAAAAACACTTCTAAAAGACGATCCTGAACACTTATATGAATATGTAAAGAGTAAAAACAAGCTTAATTCAATATATGGCTGTATGGTAATGAGGATAGACCAAACATCTGTTATCTGGGACTCAAAGAACGAAAAATATGTTGAAGAGATACCAACGTTATCTGAAGCTCTTACGCGCTACTATAACAGCCGTAATAACTTCTTACAGTACCATCACGGCGTCTGGATAACCGCAAACAGCCGCTTACATCTCGAAGAAATGCTCCAAACTATTGGCAGTGATGTTGTATACTGTGATACGGACTCAATAAAAGGAATGGGAGACCATGATAAAGATTTCGATAACAAGAACGCCGAGATCATCAAAGAAGTTGAAAAATATGGTGCTTACGCTCACGACAAGGAAGGTAATATACATTATCTGGGTGTTTGGGATAATGAGACTAAAAAAGGTTTATACACCGATTTCAAAACTTTAGGAGCTAAAAAGTATGTGTACTGTCAGAACGGAAAGATAAAAAGTACCATAGCTGGAGTATCTAAAAAAGTAGGTGCTGATTTCTTTACTAAAAATGGGATTGACGCTTTCCAGATCGGAACGAAGATAACCGATTCAGGACACTTAACAGCTTATTACAATGATGTGCCAGTACATAAGATAAAAGTAAAGGGCTGTGTGATGACAACAGGTGCAAACGTGGCTCTTATAAACAACTCTTATAAAATTGGAGTCAATGACGGGTATATGGATCTTTTACTAAAAGGACTTGAAAAGATACGCGATATCGATTATATTTAAGTAGTAATATTTAATATCAAATATTTAAAGGAGGCGGCTATGGATATTATCAGACTTGATATTGAAGTTGCTGAAGCAATGAAAGATGTATTCGGAGGTAACATTTTTGAGCGTAAAACTGATGACGGAGAAAATACTATTACAGTTACATTAAGTAAATATGCTATATTAAAATGTCATGGTTTTGACGGATCAGTCAGAGTTGAGCTTGGAGCAAAGATGTTTATTCTGGAAAGAGATAATTACTGGAGAATCACAATTGAATAAGGAGCTGGAGAAGTGCAACGAACAATCTTGATAACAGAGGTGGTTTCCCCAGAAGGTGAGAGCGAGCGGATCTTTGGAAAGTATGATCCGCTTACCCTTCACCGCAAGGGCTACAAGATAAAAGACACTTATAAACAGATGTATGTCATGGATGATAGGACATTCGCGACATACGGAAAAGAAAAAGGAGGGCGGCTATAATGGGATTTGCTGCAAAACACAACAAAGGTAGTATCGACTGGAATGTTAATACAGAAGGTTTTGAATTTGTCCAGAGAGCTAAGGCCTATAAGGAAAAAGCTGACGCTGTTCACACTGTAAAGGGGCTTTACATCAACACTAAAGGCAATTTCGGAGATCATCCCGTTGCTATCTGTGACGGATATTTTATTGACCTTCCTGAGAACCTTCTTGATGATGTAAAGGAGATCTTAAAGTCTGAGGAGGATATCCAGACTATCAAAGAGGGTAAAGTCGGATTTAAGATTGAGGAATACCAGTCAGAGAAGTTTAAGAAAACTTGCTATGGTATCCGCTGGGTAGACTTGGTATAATTATGTTAACCATTTTCTTGCTCCATCGTAAGAAAAACGTGATACGAAAAGAGACCAGTATGAGGACGCTGGTCTCTTTTTGTTATAGGAGGATAATATGAAATTTTTTGATATAAATGATTATATAGATCAGCTAAGAGCTATCGGCATAATAATTGGCGGTCGTGGCATTGGTAAGACATATTCGGCTTTCAGTTTTTTACTGGAAAACCAGCACGATAGATTCATATACATGAGGAATACTGTTATCCAGCTGGATGAAAGCTGTGGAGAGTTTGGCAATCCTTTTAAACGCTGGGCGGCGGATCATAACAGAAATATCTACATGGAAAAACAGAAAAATCATGCTCTTATTTATGAAGAGACTGAAAACGGCGCGGAGGTTATTGGCTATGGTGTTGCACTTTCAACTTTTGAGAATCTCCGCGGTATTGATCTATCAGATGTAAAATATGTCTTATTCGATGAATTTATAGAGCGTAAAAGATTTTCTTTCGATCAGTACGCTTCATTCATCCATTTTTATGAGACAGTAAACAGAAACAGAGAGCTTTTTGGAGAAGAGCCGCTAAAGGTGATAATGCTGTCAAATTCACAAAAGTTGGATAACCCTATACTTGCTGGATACAATCTTATCCCAGTTATTGAATCAATGGTAAAGAGCGGACAGAAAAAATACAGAAATCAGGGCATGTTTGTTTTACTTCCTGAGTCGGAGATCTCGGATCTTAAAGCCCAGACAGAAAACTATAAACTCATAAACGGAACTAAGATAGCTGATGAAAATTTACGAAACAAATTTGCCTATGATTCATTTTATGGAATCCAGAAACGCAACATCATGGAGTATATATGTATCTGTATGATTGATGATGTTTACATATACAGTCACAAATCTAACGGGCGTTATTATGCGTGTCACACAAGATCAGACGGAGTCAGGGAGTTTAACAGCCGAGATAACAGAGTAGTTTTTTATCGTACCTATGGTCGCTTCTTGGAGCTGGCGGCGGCAAACGGAACTCTGGAATATTCAGATTTTGTCGTAAAAACTAAATTGTTTGAAATATTGAAAATATAGAACAAATATTCTATACTAAATACGGGTAGTAAAGTTATGTCCGCTGGCTATGCCCTGACGGGTGCGGACGGGTAGCCGCCACTTTGCTACCCGTATAAAATAAGGCGGCTGTGCACATTATCCACAAGGAGGCGGCTATGAATTTAGAAGAATTTAATAAGTTAGATGATGAACAGAAGGTGGCTTTACTTACATCCTATGAGAAGAGCGAAGCCGATCTTAAGGAAAAAGAGATCGAGATCACTTCTCTTAAGAATGAAAATGATACATTTAAGGAAACTATCACAAAACAGGAAGACGACCTTAAAAAGACAAAGGAGCTTAATTACACACTGGCTCGGAATATGGACACTGGAAAGCCGAAAATGTCTTTTGAGGAAGCTCTTCACGGATTAGTAGGAAGGGAGAACACAAAATGAATACAGAGCAGATCTACGCACTCGTAAATGAAGTAAACGCTGAAGCATTCGGAAGTAACGCACTTGCCGTTGTTGATACTTCCAGCCTTATCTCACTGGGCAATACAGTGTTATCATCCAGCACAAACACTGAAGCATTTCTTAATACTCTGGCTCAGAGAATCGGAAAGACCATTCTTCGTTTCAGGGATTACAGAAATAAGCTCGGTGACATGGTGCTTAATGATTTTGAGTATGGCGCGATCTTACAGAAGATCAAGGTTATCATGCCTGAAGCTGAAGCTGACGAGATGTATGGTCTTGTTGATGGCAACAGCGTGGATCATTACAAAGTGGCAAAGCCTGATGTAAATCAGAAGCTCTTTGTAACACGTACGCCTTACCAGTTCCATATCACTATCCAGCGCGAGACACTTAAGGAAGCTTTCCTTGATGATACCGCTATGGGTTCATTTATCAGCGTTGTTTTCGGAGAAGTAAGAAACGCTATCGAGGTTTCTCTTGAGAACCTTGGAAGAGTAACACTTGCAACGGCTATCGCTGAGACAGCTGGTACTGGCAGATTTATCGAGCTTGTAACTGAGTATAATACTCTTTACACTCCCACAACTCCCCTTGACGCGGTAACATGCCAGAATGATCCTGATTTTATGCGCTATGCTATGAGCAGAATCAACTCAGTTCTTGACGGTATGCAGGACATGAGCACACTCTATAATGATGGCTCATTTGAGACCTTCACACCTAAAGAAGATATTCGCGTTAAGATCATTTCTTCCTTCATGAGAAGGCTTGAAACCGTTGTTGAGTATGCGGCTTTCCATGATCGTTTTGTAAGACCTGACGCTGATATCACTACTATCAACTACTGGCAGAGCGCACTCACACCTATGGATGTCAAGATCAAGAGACCTTCAGACGGTGACAGCGTAAGCAGAAACAACATCATTGCACTTGTGCATGATCGTGACGCTATGGGCGTTTACAAGATCGATGAGGATGTATTGACCACTCCGGTAAATGCGGCTGGTGGTTATTATAATACGTACTGGCACGAAAAGCAGCTTAGATTCGTAGATCTGAGTGAGAATTTCTTGTGCTTCACTCTTAACTAAGTCGGTCAACAAATAGACTAAAGGAGTCAATATATGGCTACTGGAAATTTTTACACCTTCTCAAAAAGAAAAAATTCCACTCTTCAGCCTTCAGGATCTCCGACTCAGTATGATATTCAGTTAAAAAGTGGGACTAGCTCTATAAGTCCCACTTTTTTACTAAATCATAGCGGAAGACCTACTTTTAATTATGTCCAGTTCGGAGGAAGATACTTTTTTATAAATGATATTATTTCGGTAAGGAATGATCTCTGGGAAATTGAATGTACTGAAGATTTCCTTGGAACGTGGAAAGCTGATATAGGAAGTACAACGGCACTCATTTTGTATGCTACTGGAGGACGAAATGATATTATTGATACCAGAATCGCACTTGATAGTGATATCCTTGTTAACACATCAGAAAGCCCTGTCAGCGGCTTTACGATCAATCAGATTGCGGCTGGTAGTGTGATATTATCAGTTACGGGCATTGGCTCTTTTGGAAACTATATGCTTCAGAATTACGCTGATATGTACCACATGATAGAAGATGTAGGAGCATGGTGGACTACTCTTGGTATTGCTTCAGTAGAAGACGCGCTTCAGCAGTTCTTTTATGGTGGAAATGTTGCGGACTGTTTAAAAAACGCTATCGCGCTTCCATTTGCTATGGATTACTCAAGTTATAGCGCAAATTTCGGGCCTCAGGAACAACTCTATCTGGGATCATATCCTTGCACAAATGGCGGTAATCCTATAATGGTACACAGAGTAAATAACCCTATTTATAAAGCTACAACAACGATCTCTATACCATGGCAAGTAAGCGACTGGAGAAAGCACGCGCCTTATACACAGCTTATGTTATATCTGCCGCTTATAGGCACAATGAACTTGCCAGTAGAAGAGCTTATAAACTTCTCATCACTTGATATCACTTATTCATTAAATATAACCAGTGGAGATCTTGCTGTCGAAGTATCAACGGATTCACCAGTTAACATAATAGCAACAGCTTCTAATAATGTAGCTATGGCGCTTCCTTTTGGTAGTGCTAATATATCACCTACTAAAGTAGCTGGTGCTGGATTTACGGCAATTGCTGGAATGGCGGCTGGTATTGCCGCTGGAGCGGCTGGAAAAGGAATAGCCGCGGCACTCGGAGCGGCTGGGTCAGGAATGGCACTTGGAGCTTCCCAGCTTTTAGGAGCTGGAGAACAGTCTGGAGGCGGCGGCTTAAGTGGCGGAGCTTCTCAGGGACTCTTTAAAAATATAAAGCTGGTTGCTATCACCAAGCAGCTTGCTGATTCTCAAGCTAATCTTGATTCTGTCATCGGTAAGCCCGTAATGAAAAAAGCCACAATAGGAAGTTACTCAGGATTCGTACAGTGTGACGGGGCTGAAGTTGCTGGAAATATGTTCGATCAGGAGCGCGAAGCTATTAATAACTTCCTGAATGGAGGTATATACTATGAGTAATCCTTTTGCACCATATCAGGCGGAGAACGTCCCTTTTAATGATCTTTTAAGGAATTTCTTCGCTCGTAAACCTAAAGACGTTGACGGGGTAGCAAATACCTCTTCAATGTATTATAGACAGTGGCTCTTAAAAAAGATTTTTGCCCGTTTTGAATTTGAGATACCGCCAGAGTGGGAACTTGACTATTTTTTGAGTGTGCTCTTCAGGGAAGGTCATATCTCAATAACTGACACAGCTATGGGAATTGTAGCTCTTCGTTCTGGGCTTACTGGTATCGGTATCTATAACCAGCCAACTACGGCAATCTTTGCTAATCCCGTTTTAGGTAATTTTGAACGTACAATAGATGTTGACTGTAGTGTAATAAAATTACAGTATGATTATCAGGGCGTAGGCTGGATGATAGACAGATATGCTACACTACTTGCAATGTGTGATTCTGGCATAGCTGTTAATCTTATGAACACCAAAGCCGCTTATGTCTTTGGAGCTACTTCTAAGGCTCAGGCTGAAAGCTATAAAAAGATGTATGATGATATCACTCAGGGTAAACCAGCGGTATTTGTAAATGGTGATTCCATAAACAAAGAGAATATGTTCACCATGCCAGCTAAAGAGAACTTTATCTCTGATGATATCCAGCTTTTGAAGAGGAAGATTGTAAATGAGTTTCTTACTGATATCGGCATAAACAACACTAATCTTGATAAGCGTGAACGCCTGACTGATGATGAAGTAAACGCCAACAACGAAGAAGTAAGATTCAATATCATGCACTGGTATGATAATATTCAGGACGGGATAAGAAGAACAAAAAGATTGTTTCCTGAAATTACGCTCTCATGTACTATCAGAGATTATATAGGGGAGGTGAGAAGCGATGACGCTCCAGAACGTAGTTGATTTTTTAGAAGCAAACGGAATAGATCTGTTTGAGAACTGCACTGTACCTGAACCTATAAACATACAGACAGTTAAAGATTATATCATGCTCCGTTGTGGTCTTCTTGCCCCAGCATACGGAGAACCTGAACTTTTCAAATATCAGGTGAAAATGTGGTTTGATAAAGAGCAGTGGGAATTCAGTCACCTTGTTAAAATCTTACTTGCTGAATATGATATAATTGATAATGTAGATGAATACGAAGAGTGGCATGAAAAACACTCAGGAACTGACCAGAGAAAGCTCGGAGGTAAAGAGTATTTATCAGGAACAGATAAACTTATCCACGGTGAGACTCACACCTTAAGCGGAACAGATGAACTTGAGTATGATACTCAGGATGTTCACTCTGGAGAAGATACCGACACAGACACAACGGGTACTGAGCACAAAGTCAGTGCATTTAATACCGCGACATATCAGGCTGATTCTAAGGATGAGAACTCGGGAACTGTTGAGCACTCTTTTGATTCTTCGATGAATAAGACAGGAACTGAAACGACCACATTTGGAAAAACTGATACCGCAAGCGGTACAGATGAAACTCAGTACGGTAAGACTACAAACCATGATAAGACAGATGATCTGACGCATGGTGAAAATATTGATTATTTCCGTAGAAGACACGGTAATATCGGACTTGAGACACCTTCAGACATTATAATGAAGGAGCTCGATATGCTGGAGCGTTTTAATGTATATGACTGGATCGCTCGAAAATTTGAGCGTGACAATATGATTCAGGTATATTAAGAAGGGAGGTAATTATGGGCTTTTTTGAATTTCCGCATACTAGAAACTATGACGGTGATCTTGGGTGGCTCATTAAGCACACAGCTTCATACGATGAAGTTATCACAGCTTTAAATAACTGGATAACGGAAAATGAACCTAAAATGGATGAGATCTATGATTTTATGGAACAGCTTAAAAGCGGCACGATCCCTGAAGGTATGAAAACGGCATTATATGAATGGGCAACTGAAAACCTTCTTGATATCGTAGCCAGAACACTGAAAACGGTTGTCTTTGGGCTTACTGATGATGGTCATTTTGTTGCTAAGTATACAGATAGTTGGAGTGATATAATTTTTAATACTACTGAAATGGATATCTTCACACCACTTCAGACACAGTTTGGACATTTAACACTCAGTATATAAAGGAGGAAAAAATTTATGAGTCAGTTACAGTATATTGGAGCTCGTTACGTTCCGATCTGGTATCACAATTCAGTAGATGATTCATCACTCTGGGAAGTCAATGTAGAGTATGAACCATTGACCTATGTAACAACACAGAATAATCACTTGTATCTGTCAAAGAAGACAGTGCCTGACAATGTAGGTACACCCGCTCAGAATACGGATTACTGGCTTGATATGGGCGTATTTACACCCGGTGGAAGTATCAGTGATCTTGAAGACAGAGTGACAGCGGTCGAAGGTAATATTGTTACTATCAATGGACAGATAAGCGATATCACTGGAGATATTGCAGATATAACCGCTGAACTCGGACGCGAAAAAAAGATGATGCTTATCGCGGACAGTTATGGAATGAATCCCAGAGCTGCCCAGCACTGGACAGATATAATTGAAGGTATTTATACAAATACTATCAGTAAAAGCACATCCAGTATTGGGTTTACTACTGTAGCTCAGGGCAATCCTGATTTCAACTTCCTTGGAAAACTTAAGGAATTTAAAGCGGAACTCACAGAAGAACAGAGAGCCGCAATAACTGATATCATTGTATGTGGCGGCTGGAATGATGCAAGAGAAGTTACCCAGAACAGCATGGATCCTTCTACAACTCTTATTACTGCTATCAGAGCTTTTGTGGATTATGCTGAAGAGTGGTTCCCTAATGCTACACCACATATCGGCTTTATCGGCTGGCAGAGCTATGATGAAGTACAGCATGAAACAACTATGGCTGATCTTAATAGCGTATGTCAGATATATGAAAATTCAAGATATAAGAATCTTCATGTATTAAACGGCGTAGCTGATATCATGAAGAACTGTGAATTTATGGATTCCAGTTACTTCCATCCCAATGATGCCGGCGGTTCAGCACTTGCTCAGGGTATTCTTAGAGCTATGTACGGCGGTTATACATACAGTAGAAAACGCACAATAAGTAATAGTGATGTTGACTGGGCTGGAAATCGTACTGGTACTATCGAAGGCACTATTTCAACTAATGGAACTACAGCAAAGATTCATTTTATTGTAACCAATCTCAATGCTGATTTTTCAAGTGGAAGCAATCACTTGCTTGCTTTTAAACCCGGTGTTCTTCCTTATGGTCACAATCTTGATATAAGAGTTAATGGCATTGATTATGCGCATAATGTGCCCTTATATGGAATAATGGAAGAGAGCCGCTTCTTTGACATTTATCCTAAAGCGACCGCTGGTAATACATACAGTGGTGGTATTTTGTTCTTTGATATCATAATTGATACAAAGTATGAGAATTAAATAGTCAGACAATTGTTCTGGCCTTGTCTCGGATCGTGGACAGGGCCAGTGACAATTGTTTTTATTTTCAGACAATTTTACTGTCCAATAAATTTCACACTACTTTACTATGTTT
>ERZ808048.219-NODE-219-length-12103-cov-4.653418_pt1 | contig 12103 bp, 26 predicted proteins | sample MGYA00380197_ERZ808048 | MGnify/ENA primary metagenome ERZ808048 (study PRJEB31490, sample SAMN06133377) | cow dung metagenome | isolation source: M1 | host: cow | place: China: Chengdu | collected 2015-05 ... | reverse complement strand
CCTCCCGCAGACGGTTCAGCCACCGATCCGCTTTTTCGCCGATGGTGATGTCGATGTAGTAGCCGTTGCCCTCAGCCTCTGGGATCGTCCGAAGGCAGAGCAGGACGTCAGCTGCTTCCTCCAGCAGAACCTCTACAGCCTCCGAATGAGTCACAGGTGTGGGATTGCTCATGGACATGGTCCGGCGGAGCTTAAGCGCAGCCTGCGCCAGTTCTGCGCACTCTTCGGCGAGCTGGCAGAGCAAGTCTTCTGTCGATACCGTCTTGCGAATCTCGTTGATCGTGTCTTGATGTGTCACGCTATACCTCCCTGATCCTGATACCGTGCACCCACAGCATCAGCTTTCTCTTGATTCGGTATTCCTTGGTTTTGGTCGCGTCGCTCTTGGTGTCTTCCACGATCTTTTTGCCGTTCTCGGTGTAGACGAAGTCGGCGACATAGGCGCACTCCTTTTCCACGATCCTCTCCCCGTCCGCAAGACGGTTCCCCCGTTTTCCGTAGCGGGGGAAGGTCTCGGTCTGGGCAGGGATCAGCACGAATTTCACCTGTCTTTGCAGGTCAGAGATTGCGCCGCATCTCTGCAGCAGAAGCAGCTCGCACCACCGATTCGCCTCTTTCCGACTGTCGTGGGTGATACCGTCTGCGGTTTTGGTTTTTACAGAGTGATACTTGTTCATCAGAAGGGAAGATCATCGTCACCGGCGGAGGCAAAATTGAACCCCTGCTGAGCGGGTGCAGGCTGTGGCTGATAGCCGGGCGCTTGCCATCCCTGCGGTCCCATCTGTTGCGGTGCGTTCTGAGCAGGCGGCTGGCGGTAGCTGTCAGGCACGTAGGCGGGCGCAGGAGCGTTGTTTTGCGCGGGGTAGGGAACTGCACCTGCGGATGCAAATCCCGCGCCCTGCGGGCTCTGTGCGCCTTGTGCTTGTTCTTTTGTCTCCACAAAGTCGAAGTCGATGCAGTTCAGCTCGTAAACCGTGCGCTGTGCACCGCTCTGATCGGTGTATTCTCTCTGCCAAAGCTCGCCGAGGACGAGGATTGGAGATCCCTTGCGGAAATAGCGAGAGATGGTCTGCCCTCTCTCTCCCCACATCACGCAGGGGAGGAAGATTTTCTGCTCGGTCTGACCGATCTTCTTGGATGCGGCAACGCGGAAGGCGCAGACGGTCTTGCCGTTTTGGGTGGTCTTCAGTTCAGGGTCGGCGACTAAGCGACCGCCGAGAGTCATTTTGCTAAAATTCATTGTGTTAACTCCTTTTCTTTTTGTTCGCGTAAAATTCGCTTCACCGCTCTCTCCGAGATATCGTTGAGCTCGGCGAGGATTGTAATGCCGGTGCTTTTATCCGCCAGCTGGCTATAATGGCGGTAGATCTCGTGATCGCTCATCCAGCGCTCGCTCTCTGTTACGGCAGGGCGCATCATGCGCATTGCGCGGCGTTTGGCATGCTCTCTGTCTTCGCTCAGCTTCGCTTTGCACTCGCAAAGATACCGACCGCGCAGGCGGTGAGACTCCACCTCCAGCTCTCTGCCGCAGGAGGTGCAACGGGCCCGGTATATGCTCGCATAATTGGATGAGCTTGGAATGCGATGGCGACCTAAGTATTGGATCACCTCAAAGCCGCCCACGATCCTGCCGGGCTCGTATGGCTTGGTTGCTCCTGCCATCACATCACCACGACGCGCTGAGCAACCTTGATGTACTCGTCCACGTAGGCAACGTTCTTGTCTATGACCTCTGCTTCTATATCCGCATCGGTATAACCCTTGTAGCACTCAGTTTTGCGCCTCTTATACAGTTCAGCCATATTTGCAGAGATCACTCTCCATGCTTCCATCGGTGTCATTGCTCTGCTCCTTTCATCTTCGCTACACTATATCCCTTGCACTTGCAACCATATCTGTATGATGAAGAAACGGTACAAGGTTTCAAACCTAAAAATGCACAAGCATCTTTTTCGGTTTTGAAATATATCTTTTCTTTATCGTTGAACAAGATATACTCGGTTTTATGATTTGAGTGAACGTGAGAATTTCTCTTGTTCATATCCCTTACATTCTCGGTATACGGAATAAAGCAACAAGTTTCTCGGCTATACACTTTGTTTCCAGATACCTTTGTATCCTTATCCAAACAATATCCAATCTTGTTAAGCCAATTATCATATCCGTCAAGTGTCCTTATGTCTTTTGCAAAATTGGAGAGATACATCCATCTATCGCAAACTGTACACCCTATATAGCATTTCCCTTTATCTCTCTTCTGCTGTTCCTCGTCATAACATCTGCGAAGCATTTGAAACCAAAGGTTATAAACTCTTTGATCTGCCGACCGGCAATCGTTTATTCCGCCGTATTTGTTTTTACTCACTTTTCTCACCTCACATATGCACTCCGCAGTCGGGGCAGAATTTGGTTGGTTCGCCAACAAGCCTGTAATTACAAACCGAGCAATTATATCTGTGATAAAACTTGCTTGTAGTATCTCGAATCCACTCGCCCTCGATCTGCTTGCGGTAGCCTGCGTTGTAGAGAGCTTCTGCGGATCTCACTTCGATGCAAGCCGTGCCGTCTATAGCTTCCGAGTTGCATTCGGAGCAAGATTTATAGCACGAACTTGCGATGATCTTTGCCATCTCCTCAATCTGCTTTTCTTGGCTCATCTTCTCCGCCTCCTTCCACTCGCCACGCTGCAGGTGATTCCCTTCAATGTAATCAGCCGCGCGTGTCAGCAGGTCGGCTTTCGCAAAATCGCCGAGGATTTGCATCGTTTCAGCCGTGTGGCGAAGCTCTGCGATAAGTTCTTTGGTTTTCATCCCTCGCACCTCTCGATCAGCTCGTTGTACTCCGCCACCCATTCGGGATCGATACGCAGTCCCTCGCAGGCGAATTCGCAGATAGCACGGCGCAGATCGTCGCGGCGATCCTCCAGCCACAGCTTCTTCGGAGTCACGCCCAGCGGGAACTTCCGCACCGGTGCAGGTGCAGGCTCCACCGGCTCGTAGCAGATCTCGTCATCCGTGGTAAGGGCATTTGTGTCCTCCGCACGCTTCGCCGCCTCCGCCGCTTCTTCCTCGGCAAGGTACTCTGCCACCGTCTTCGTAACCGGCTTATCGTCAGTCTGCAGGTGCTTCTCGGCGATGTAATCCTTTTCGTCGATAATAGTCTCAGTGGTCAGCTGCCCCTCGGATTTGAGCTTTCTACGCATAGCGCTAACTGCTTGGTTGCTGCAGTCAAACACCTCGGCGCATTCCGAGTCTGTCTTTCCATCTCGAATCAGCTCGATGAGCTGTTCTTTATCGATCTTACTCATTTTCTTCCTCCGTCCTAACCCGGGCGACGTTTGACGCCGCCCTCGTATCCTTTCTCAAGCCAATCGCTTGTCCACTGATCGGGATCGATCCCGACGTCCTCGGTTGTGTACTTGGTGCATTCCTCGCCCGGCTCGCATCCGCGTCTATGTCCGGCGATCGCTAAGTAGTTGCAATAGATCCCCAGCGTCCCCGAATAGCCGCGATAGGAGCAGGTCTTGCATTTTTCGTTATCGATCTGTTTTTCTTCACTCATCATCGTCCCTCCTCGATGCTGCCAGCACAGCCATAGTTGCCATGCCGAACAGGCAACCGCCGGAGAAGGCGAGAAGTATATGTATTACCATCATACGCTCGTCCTTTCTCCTAAGATCATAAGCTTCAGATCGCTGATTTGTTTTTCTGTCAGTGACAGGAACTCATCGCCGCCGTCCACTCCGACGATCAGAGCGTCGCCTACGAAAAAGCGCAGATGTTCATTTACCGGGAGACCGAGAAGCCGTCCCTCTTCGTTGATGATTGCCACAGCATCGGTGCAGATGGTGCAGGTCTCTATGTATCCGCCGACTACCTTCTGTAACGCTTCCAGCGTGTTGTCAACCTCGATCCGTCTGGGCTCTCCATTGGCAGGGACCAGCAGCCCCGTCAGTTTGTTGCTCACTTGAAATTCACCTCTATTCCTCTTTCCTTCAGTTCCTCACGCATAGCATCTGCTATAGCGTGAGGATTGTCCCAATCGCCTCCCCATTCGTAACAGTCGCGCTTGTAGTCGCTGAACATGTTGCAAAGGCAGAGGGCGAATCGTTTATAGTTTGCTTGGATCTCTTCCTCGGTATCTCCGAAGCGGTCGCGGAAGCAGTCATCCAGTACCAGCATCGTGGCGAGGCAAAGACGCTCGGAGATGATGTGCTGCGCATTTTGGAAATACTCCCGCGCGTACTCGCTTGCCTGCTTGTCCAGCTGTTTCTTCTGCTGGCTGGTCAACGGTATTCTTGCTTTCATCTGTGCGCCTCACTTAACCGTTACGCTCTGCGAGCGGATCAGATGTACACCTGGCACCTCGTAGCCCTGCTCCAGCACCTGCTTGAGCAGCACCTTGTCCGGCTCTGCCACCTCTTTGATCCGCAGATAGGAGCGGGGAAGCTCTGCGCCTTCGTCCACCTCAACCGACGTGGTGGAGCGGAAGGTAAGAAGAGCGCGGGGGGAGGAGAATTTCGCTCCCCCGGTCGCATCGACCAGCCACTTCTTGAGGCGCGCAATGGTCGCTTCCGCTTGCTTCTGCCGTTCTGCGAAGGCTTTCGCCTCTGCCTTGTACATTGCTGCCTCTGCGGTAAGATTCTTCACTGCGCAGGCGACGCCCTCGATCTTTTGGTCGCGCTCCATCTCCAGCTCAGTGAGCCGGAGCAGAGCTTCTTCGCCGATCTCGCCGGTCTCGCTGCAGAACAGCTCGGCAATCTCGTGGTCGATCTCATATAATGATCTTGCCATCAGTCTCTCACCCTCCTATTCCAGTTTACGGATGCGCAGGCACTGCACAGCGGCGCATCAAAGTGATACATACCCTTCTGCTCCTCTTCCTTGGTCACCTCTCGGTGGCAGGCAGGACAAAGCACCTTGCGATTCTGTCGATTCTCGGACGGTGCAGGTGCCGCAGGCTGTGCGGGAGAGGGTGCTTCCGGTGCACCGTACTTGGAGTAGCCCTCTCTCCAGTACACGTCCTCGCTCATACCGAGCAGACGGCAAGCAGACCCGATGGCATCGGACATCGCCATCTTATAGCACTCGTCGGATACGTACAAGCCGCCCTTTTCCTTGGATACAAACGAGGAGCCGCCCAAGCCGGGGATCGCTTCGCTCCAGTTTCCGCCGTCCTTGATATACAGATCCACGGCGACAAACGCTTTCACCTCGTCGGTTGCGCGTTCCAGCTTCTGCTCGGTGATGATCACCTTCCAGCCGATGCCGCACGGACCGAATACCTCGGTGAGGCGTCTGATCCTCCACATGGTTTTAATGTCGGTGAATCCTTTGAGGCGTCCTGCTTCGATGCGCTTGGTAGCCTCGGCGGGGGTAGTCTTCAGTTGATCGTACCACCGCATATTGTTGTTTTGGTTTTCCATCTTTCCTGTTTCCTTTCTTTTGGTTCAGATCATCTTGATCTGGATATGGTGCGACTCTCTGGTGGGAGTCGTTTTTTGATCTTTTCTGCCGGTTTAGGCATAGCCGGTGGCGGGTCGATCCGCTCCATGATGGAGAGGGCGACCCACTTGGGATCGTAGCGGTAGTGCGGGTCGCGAAATCCTCCCTTGATGGGATGAATCCGCACGGTGCTTGATTCCGGGCGATGCCTGGCAGTGTAAACGTGGCAGAGATGATGTCCGTCCAGCTCGTAGACAACCATTCGATCACCACGCCAGTAGTATTGATAGCGTATCACGGTTATCCTCCTTGTTGCTTGCTCGCCATGGAGAGCGTCTTCGCAAGCGCCGCCTGAAAGAATTCCTCTGTATCAAACGTACCGCTTGCAGGCGTTGCTCTGATCTGCGGTCCCGCCCTCGCCTCGGCTATGTACTGCGGGAACTTCTTCCCGAACAGGGTGGACGGGCGCAGGTAGCGGTGCATCTTGGGATCGTTCTGCCATTCGGAGCGCTTGAGCTCGATCACGGACAGCAGATCCTCCTCGGTGTAGCCGTTGGTCAGCAGGTCGAGGAGCTTGCAGGCGGGGAAGTATTCGGCAGGGTCGAACTGCGATCCCGACACCTCGTTGAGGCGCTTGACGACGTTCTCTATCGCGTGCGCGTGCGCGTTATATATATTATTATATTTAAGGGATTTATTTTGATTATTGGTAGGATGCTCAAAATGACTCAACCCCCTTGAGTCATTTTGACTCAACCCCCTTGAGTCATTTTGACTCAACCCCCTTGAGTCATTTTGACTCAACCCCCTTGGGTCGGATTTGGTCGTATAGTAGGTGGCAGATCCGTCCTTGACGGTGACCTTGCGGCGGTCGATCAGATCCCGCTCTGTCAGCTCGCGCAGTGCTCGGATTACCGTTTCGCGGCTGGCACCGGTCATTTTGCGCAGATGCTGTGCGCCACCGGTGAATTCGCCTCCTGCGGCTGTGTAGCCATAGATCACCGCATAGATCAGCAGATCGTTCCCGGCAAGCCCCAGCTCATCGACCATCCAGCCGTGGATGACGGTATAAGGCTCTGCGACGGTCGCCTTTGATTTTGTCAAGCAGTTTTGTCACCTCCTTGTTGACTTTGTCCCGTTAGTGTGGTATACTGTGTATAGAGTCGGATCTCGGACAAATCCGGCTTCGGTTTTCCTTCTTTTTTGATCCCCGCGCTACCTTTCGGCGCGGGGATCTTTTTTTATTCCCCCGGGTCCTCGCAGAAGCTCCCAAAGCTCTCCTCGTAGATCGTGATGAACGAAAGATGTCCGACGGTAAAGAATACACACGCTCCAAGAAAAACGCCGCACAGCGCATACAGGCGCTCGTCGTAGCACAACGCGCACAGCAGTCCGCTCAGCGCTGCGATGAGCAGCGACACCCAGATCGCCGCGGATACGTTACGTTTGGTTTTGCGGAGCTTTCTCATCCTCTTCCTCCCTCTCGGACGTCTCGTCCGTTGATGTAGTTCTCCCACAGCGCCAGCTCGGCGGGGAGCAGTTTGCCCTTGCACAGCTTACCATCGGGGCGCCCGGAGAGCGACTTAGCTTCCCGCATATACTTTTCAGCAAGCGGTCGGCTGCAATCGTAGCGTCCCATGATATCCTCTACGGTGTAGTAGGTTTTCTCCTCTTTCTTCTTACCGTCGACCAGGGCGGTCAGAGCGGCGAGGAATTCGTTAAAGGTCAGATCTGCCATCTTCGTCCTCCTTTTTCATTTCAGCTGTAAAAAAGTCGACTGCCGCAGGGAAGCTCGTGAACCGTGCTTGTCTGCACTCGTCGTAGATCTCGTCCGCAATGCAATGCAAAGCGACGACTACACCAACGAGCTGCCCCTGATTCCTACCGCCTTTGATGAAATGTTTGAAATGATCAATCGTCTCGTCAAAGCCTTCCTTGAAGGTTTCTCGGTATGCTTTGTCCAGCTCGGGATCGTTCGCCAGCTTCTCACGGAATCGTTCAAGGTTCTGCCGTCTCAGTTTCCCCATCTCCGTCGCCTCCCTCTGCTGTGATTACCAGCTCTCCGTAGCAGATCTCGCCACGGCGCAGCTCCTTACATTGGATCGTCTTTTCGCAGTCGTCGGAGTCCCTATAAACGGATGCGCCGGCGAAAATGCGTTTGCCACAGTCAATAAATTCGCCTGCGAAGATGCCATCGCCTGCGTGGATGCCATCGCCTGCGAAGATGCCATCGCCTGCGTGGATGCCATCGCCTGCGATGATGCCACAGCCTGCGCTGATGCCCCAGCCTGCGCTGATGCCCCAGCCTGCGTGGATGTCATCGCCTGCGCTGATGCCATCGCCTGCGCTGATGCCACAGCCTGCGTGGATGCTATCGTCTGCGTGGATGCTATCGCCTGCGCGGACGCTCCCGCCTGCGCGGACGCTCCCGCCTGCGCGGATGCACTCGCCGGCAATAATCGACGTGTTAGCGAGGATGCTTTTATTAGATTCGATTTCACCGCGGACAACCAGCCGGTCGTCGAGGTCGATTTCGATGTCCTCGTCGGTGATCAGATCGCCTTCGAGGATGTAGTCACCGTTTTCGGCTCGCTTGAGCCCTTCATAGTCTTTTGTGATTTTCATTTTTCCTTCCTCCTGTTTTTTCCTGCGCGTGGCAGGGTGTCTCGAAGCGTTCAATTATTGAACACTTTCTGCAAAAAAAATATTGTCGATTGTCGTATTAAGTGCCTTAGAGATTTTCATAAGGGTTCTTGTCGTGGTGGCGTAGTTTTTGTTTGTTTCAAGAGCCCATATGGTTCCTCTGGAAACTCCGCTGATTTTTGCCAGTTCTGACTGAGACATCCCGATTTTCTCTCGGTACTCTTTGATCTTGTTCCCCATCGTTTTACCTCCTGTTCAACTGTTGAACACATTATACACTATAATGCAACGGTTGTCAATAGGTTTTTCAAAAAAAGTTAAATTTTTTGAACACTCCCTATTGACAGGCGGCTTGCAATGGTGTACAATATATTGTACAAGCGACAGAGCAGAGGAGAAAGCTGTTATGAAAATTGGTGAAATAATTAAAAACTATCGAATCGCGAACGATTTGTCGCAACGCGCATTTGCTAAGAAATGCGGTGTTTCTTTTGGGTATATATCAATGCTTGAATCCGGCAAAAGCCCTCGTTCCGGCAAGCCGTTGGTGCCAGCACTTACTGTGTTAAACAAATTAGCAATTGGCATGGGTATCACCATCGATCAATTGATTGAGCAAGCTGATGATATGGATATTTCTTTGGCTCCCACACGAGTGCAAATCGACTTTGATAAGAGCCAAATTCCTGATTTGTTTGCAGGAATCGATTTTTTGCGCGATAACAATAATGAATCAATTTTTTCGAATCGGTTGCCTTATTCTATCGAGTTAGACCCTAAATACTCTAATATGTCAGATTCTGAGCTGTCAAGCCGTTACCGATCTATAGCCGAAAAAATACCAGAAGAAAAATTGGAAAAGCTTGTGGAGCTCACAACTATTGCTCAGTCGCTTTCTATGGATGATTTAGATATGGCAATATCGTATTTGAAATTTTTGGGAGAGAAATAAAAAATCCCGCTCCCATTTCGGAGAGCGGGTGTAGCTTACAAAGATCCCCCCTTTTGTTCCGCGCAGCCTTCGACGAGCGCCAACAGTGCTTCTTTTTTATCGCGGGGCAGTTTCTCATACGCTTCCATCAGCTTGGTCAGCATTGCCTCTTTTCTCGATGGCTCGGTGCGGTTTTTTTGATGTTTCATTTTTCGTCCTTTCTTGATAATCATAGTCTCTGCTTGTTGCCGGCGGTGTTGTTTGTGTCTTTAGTATACACCGCCAAATTTACGAAATCAATACTCACTTTTGTGATTCCACCCCTTGACTTTAGTGCGGTATAGCGCATACATTTCTCTGCCGCATACATTTTAAATTTTAACACGGGCAGACTTGTCCGAGGAGGAGACACCTATGGCATGGTTAGAGCGTATTAAAGAGGCGAAGTCCGCCAACAATGTTACCGTAAAGCAGATGTCCGAGCGCATCGGTCTTCCCACGAAGACCATCGAACGCATTCTTGCGGGTAAAACTCAAACGCCTTATATCGACACCGTTCTCGATTTAGGAGCGGCTGTGGGGCTTACCCCTAAGGAGATTTTCACCGAGACCGGCACGGTACTCGGTGAGCAGGACCTATCCGCGTATCAAGCAGAGGCGGATATGCTTCGCTCGGAAATCTCCACGCTTACAGCTGATAACGTTGACTTAAAACTTAAAGTCGCATCCCTCCAAGCTGAGCTTGATTTGCTCAAGCTCAAGCTCGAACACAAGGAGCAGATCATCGCCCTGCACGAGCGGTACGTCCGTGTGCTGGAACGGGATCAAAAGTGATCTGCGCTTATCATATCAAAGCCGACCGTATGAAACAGTTGCATTTTGTATTAACTTTTTGATTTTTGTAAAAATTTCGTGCATTTTTGAAAAAAAGATGCAGAAACGGAGGTTAACAGATGGCATCCTATGAGCAATCGAAATCGTCCAAGCTGTGGTCGGTGCGCTTCCGCACAATGGTCGGCGGCAAGGAGATCAACAAACGTCTGTCCGGCTTCCGCACAAAAAAGGAGGCCCAGCAGGGCTATCTCGCGTTCCTGGCCGAGGAGACTCCGGAAAAGCTGGCTGATAACGGTCTGACTTTTGAGGCGTTAGTGGAGGCGTATCTGGTGCACCTCCGAGCGAATGCGAAGGAAAGCTCCGTATATGATTTCGAGAGCAAATGTAGAAACCGAATCATGCCGTTTTTTGAACGGCGCAAAGTCTCCGCAATTAAACCGATTGACGTCGAGACATGGTTAGGCACGCTCTCCGACTGCAGTTACAAATACAAATCAGGGCTAAGAGGGCACTTGTCCACTTTACTGAGGTATGCCGATCGGTATTATGACATCCCCACCGTGATGGGTAAGGTCGCCCCGATTCGTAACACCGAGCCAAAAAAAGAGATGCTCTTCTGGTCAGAGGAGGAGTTCCGGAGATTCGTGGTGGCGATCCCAGAAACGCGCCCGGAATACCGCTTGTTTTTTACCGTCCTCTACCTCGTCGGATGCAGAAAAGGCGAGGCGCTCGCGCTAACATGGGCAGACATCGATCTCGACGGCGGTCTGATCACGATCTCTAAAAGCGTGACGCGCAAGGTGCGCGGTGCGGCGTACTCAATCACCACACCGAAAAACCTCTCCAGCAATCGAGTGGTCAGCATCCCCAGAAGCCTCTGCGATGCGTTCCGGCGATACCGCGAGAGCGTTTCTCCCTCTCCCAATTCCACCGCGTTTGTATTCGGGGGTGACCGCCCTCTTGCGGATCGGACAACGGACCGAGTATTTGCGGATGCCTGTAAAGCCTCTGGCGTTAAAAAAATACGCTTGCACGATCTTCGGCACAGCTGTGCTTCGCTATTGATTTCGCACGGTGTGTCAATCGTTGCAGTAAGCAAGCGCCTCGGCCACTCTAACGTTGAGCAAACGCTCAATACATACTCTCATATGATGCCGAGGGATGACGAGATGATGCTCTCAATTGTAGAGGCTGTTCTCAGTTCGGTGGGTACGTGATGGGTACGGCAATATTTTTTGTTATTTATAAAAACAGCGTTTTAATTGCGAAAAACGCTAAAAACGCTTGTTTATGACGGTAAATCGCGGTTGTTTCGAGTGGTTTTAGTTTCCCACACCCTCCGCCAATGCAAAAACCGAGGTAAAAACCTCGGTTTTTTGTTTTTTATCGCCATACTTTATAGCGATTTTATAGCAAACTTTGTCCGTAGGTACAAAATAGGAACATTTTGCAAAATCAGAAGGTACGAGCGGTGTACCTACATCTCTTCCGCAACCTTCAATCTCATGCTAATTTGAGCCACCTTTCGGATCATGCGCTCGTGCTCATGCTGCCACATTCCGAGCATTCCGGCAGGCGGGTCGATCCCTTTGGAGCGGGTTTCTGCAATCAGCTCCTTCGCTTTTTCGTGCAAACGGTCGATGTGCCCAAGCTCAGCCTCTGACAGCTCAATATACAGGTGGCGTAGGTCGTCATGCGTAGCACGTTCCGCCGCTTCGGCGTAATCGCATGCCGCGTCAATTTCGTCGTCGATCAGCTCGGACAGTTCTTTGATCTCTCTCATCTGTTATCCTCCTATGTAGTTCCGCAGGGCGGTAACGTCTGCTGCGGTAAATCGCAATACCTTTTCTTCGGGTGAGATCCACTTGATCCCGGGAATCACGATCTCGATGCCGCCGTTCTCATCCAGCGCACGTCGCGCGGCCTGCTCAGCCTTTGCGATGTCGTAGCCGCTCCCTGCCTTGGGGATCATCAGGGAGACGATCGGATGCTCCATCACTCTGTCGATCATGGACGGATCAGCCTCGATCAGATAGGTGCCTGCGCTCAAAATCGTGCGGAAGGTCTTGTCTTGGATAGAGGGGAGAACGTCTCCCCGAATGTACTTGATCACGCCCTGCGCGATCTGCTCTCTGCTTGCCATATATTATACCTCCAATTATTCTCTTGGTTAAAGGGGAGGGCGGGTGCCCTCCCCCTCGCCGTTGTTACGCGGTAGCGGCGGCCGCGGGGGTGATGGTTACGCTACCCC
>ERZ808048.218-NODE-218-length-12127-cov-3.075602_pt1 | contig 12127 bp, 8 predicted proteins | sample MGYA00380197_ERZ808048 | MGnify/ENA primary metagenome ERZ808048 (study PRJEB31490, sample SAMN06133377) | cow dung metagenome | isolation source: M1 | host: cow | place: China: Chengdu | collected 2015-05 ... | reverse complement strand
AAGCTGCGCCGGCAGTGGTTCAAGAGGAGCCTCGTCCCGAACCGGTTCAGCCGCAAGTGGTTCACACGGTTGTTCAGACAGCGCCTGCCAGCGATGAGACAGCACAGCAATTGGCAAAGATCCTCGGAAACTTCAGTTTTGAAGCAATTCGCAGTGAAATTAATCATCGCTTTGAGGCATTGCGCAGGGATTTGGAGGAAAAGTCCGGCGCACCCAACAAACGGCAGGAAGAATCTAATAAGCCTGCTACAACAGCAACCTTCCAGATCGAAACGGCAAAGATCCCTGCGCCTGCACCTGCGCCTGCGTCTACGTCTGCACCTGCACCTGCGCCTGCGCCTGCGCCTGTGTCTGCGCCTGCAAAGAGGGATTACAGCGACTTGATCATGCCTGATGAGAAGCATTCTGGCGATACCGAGGAAGAAACCTCTGGCGGTATTGACATCATGGCGCTCCTTTCCGCACAAGCAAAGAAAATGGAGAACATTTCTACAATTGAAATGATGGAAATGTATGGTGAGGATTTCTCGGAGGTTACTCTGGAAGAACTGGAAAAATACATTAATAAAAACCACAAGTAACAAAGGGACTGAATAGTATGACAATTAAATTGATCAATCGTGGCACAGAAGGAGAGCTGTTACTGGATGGTCGGCTGGATGCTGTGACCTCTCCGGAGGCGGAGGAAATTTTCCTTCAAATGACGGAACGTTTTGATACGCTGATTCTGAACATGGAGCAGCTTCAGTACATATCTTCGGCCGGCCTTCGTGTTTTGAAGAAGACGTATATGGCTGCCGTGAAAAAGAATGGTGTTCTGGAATTGAGCCACGTCAATAAGATGGTCATGGAAGTCCTTGAAATGACAGGCTTTGCCGGACTTCTGAAAATTGTGTAAAGCATTTTACTTACCAATAAAAATGGAGGAAAAGAAATGAGAAAGGTTATGCGCAACAAAAAGCATATATTGGGTATTGTTGGGGCATGCCTTTTTGCCCTCTTCCTTGCGCTGGTACTTCCCGGAACTGCAACAGCTGCTCGAAATGTGGAAAATACATATGCACTTGTTGTGACCACCGGTAATGGTGCCGGTGAGGGTGTAAGTTACTTTGCTCTTGAGTATGTGGATACCGATGGGTATACCCATATGGAATATGTATTCCCATTTAAGGGAGGACTTCAAGATTCTCTGAAAATGGCTTCCAATGATGGTAAATATGCATCTGAAAGAGCTTTGGAAAAAGGTAAGACAAACACTTATTTCTTCCAACCGGAATTTGAGGTTGCGGAAGTTACCGGACTGGATGTTTATTGCCAGGGAGTACAAGGCAAGCTGTATTCTTGGGATGTGAGTGGTCTGCGCCTGTATCGCGTGGATCAAATCATCGATGTGGTTTCCAACGGAAGCAATAACTTGATTCGATTCAATGGTTCCCAGATCGCTTATTTGGAGGAACGCAATGGAAACGGCGGAGATGTATTTAGTTGGACGGGCAATACCTTGTTCCAGCTTCGCCAGCAGGATACTGCTTCCCATCGGCTGGTTTTTGAAACGGTTCCATATTCTATGGAGGGCGATTTCAATTACGTAGTACGGTTGGATTTTGCTGACTTTAGCGGCGCAGGCTTTGAGCAAATGAATCAAGCCTATAATGCCAATAAAGCACTGAAAGACGCGAATTTCGGGGAATATTTGGCGATCCAGATCGAGTATATGGATTCCTTTGGCGATTTGAGAAGCGTTACCCAGCCCGTTATGACAAGTGCAGTCAACTGGTTGTTGGAGAATGGTGTGTCAGGAGATACAAAAATCGCAGGTCTGGCACAGCAGGGAGAAAGTGTTGTTTTTGGTTGTACGCTGCAGGATATGCAGAAGGTTCGGGGAATTACCCTTCATACAGGATCGGAAGCGCAAGCCTTGCTTAACCAAACGATTGCAGGTTCGGAAAGCGCCAGCTTAACTGGTGTTAGCATTTATCCGGCGTCTAGTGTAAGCGCAAGTGCGTCTACTGTAGAAAATTCTGCGAGCGGACCTGAGTATTTCTTTGCAGGCAATCCGCTGTTCTACCATACGGCGACTACGGTGGAAGGCGAAAATATTTCTGCTGACGGAACCCTCTACGTCTCTATGAGTTCCTATGAGGTGGGAGCAGCACTTGCTCCTGTTGATGCAACGGAAAAGTATTTAATTCAACTGATTGCTGATCCGTCGCAGATTACCCGTTTTCCGGATGATGTTACTGTAGAACTGCGTTATGTGGATATGTCGGGTGTAGCACGTGAAAGCGGAGCTTATAGTGTTCGTAACGGCGCAAAAGACTTTTACGGATATTGGCCCGCTTCCAGGGAGGATTTTGCCTTTACCGGGCTGATCAATTCCGAATCCGGTATTTCCTTTATTATGGAGCTTTCTCAGGTAGAGCATTTTACAGGCTTGACCATTTCTGTTCCTAATGGAAGCGGCGATTGGCAAATGGCAGGTTTCCGTGTGATTCGGCTGGATCGCTTGGGCAAACGTGCTTGTGTTTGGGAAGATATGGTTGTCGATGGCGCGATGTCAAATCGTAGATATTATCGTGATGTAGAAGGCTATACTGTTTTTTCCATGGAAGAAAAGGCTCTCATTCAGCCTGATAATAGCGCTGTCATTGATTTTATCTCCCAAAGTGTTCAAAAAGTGGATGATTTTGACTGGAGTCAATACCGTTATGCTATGTCCTATGATCAGTGTTCGTCCAATTTGGGACTGGCTAAAGTTCGGGAAAACTATACGGTTGAAGTGCAGGTCCAAAGTGGAACAACTTCATTGTTAGACAGCTATGGCGATAATGGATCCAAGAATAGATTCTATTTCCTGCTGGAGTTTGAAAACGGTGTCAGTGGCTATGTTTTGGCCAATCAGCAATTAAGTGCTGATGGTTTCCGTTCCGGCAGCACGGAGAGCTTTATCGTATCTACCAATTATGACTATGGTGAATTGGTATCGGTTCATATCATTCCGGATGATATTTCCGAGGATAGCGATCCCTATGATAAGTTGAATATCGCCCAGATTCGTGTCCGCCGTAACGATGGCGGTAGCATATCTAAGGAATGGGTGATTCAGAATGTAGGCTGGATCGGAATTGACTATCAAGACGAGGGAGCAAGCAATTCTATCACCGGTCAGCAAGGCCGTAAGGAATCCGATATTTCTCGCATTTATCCGATTTCCTACAGTTCCTATGCATTGAACCTGGAATTCCTCATGGGAATCGGCGTTTATACCGATAGCGGCAATGGCGGTCCCTTCTATGGCACCATGGAAGCTACTTTGGAGTACTACAACCAAGAGGGAAAACGTAAGCAGCTTACTTTTGATGTCATTCGTGCTATGTATGACTATGCTAACAAAGCACCGATTTATTTGGATAACGGTACTACAGGAAGCACCGGAACACCCTTGGCGGTTTCGGACAACAGCTTTATGTTCCGGGAAAACCATACGGATCGATTTGTTGTTAGCGTTTCTGATGTAGCAAAACTTGGAAAGCTTTCCTTGAATATGAAGAGTCTTAACGGCGGGTCGTTGCAAATTACAAATATAACGGCTGCCTTGGTGATGGAAACCGGACTTTTGCAGATCAATGATCAAGATGAATATGTGCGCTTGGGGACAACCGAGTATTTGTGTGAGGACACAGTGGATAAGATTCCTGCATTTGAACTCTTCCTGCCCACCGATCGCAACATTTATCAAGAGATTTATTTTAGCGAACATGAAGCTATCAAGCTGGATACAAAGACAAATACATGGATCAGTGCGGTATCCCGCGTGCCGAATTCCCAAAATGATGTTATGAATGTCTTTGTATATATGGCCGACGATGCTTCCGGCTCGTTTAACATTGATATTCGTGCACAGTATACCAACAGCAACGGCAGTGTATTGGAATCCGGTGCTAAGGGACTTAACAAGCTGACAGATGCTGAAGGTAAGACCATCTATTCCGTGAACGGATTGACAGCTACCGGAATGAGTTCTCTGAATAAGGTTTATGTGAAAGCGCAGTCCACCGATGTGGTAGACGCGTATGTCGATCATGTGATCGTGCAGCAGGTTCGATCCGGTGTCGTGGTCAACACCTTCTATTTGGATTGCGAGCATAGAAATGCCGGAACGGAATTCTATGCGTTGCCCAGCAACATTCAAGGTGCGCAGACAGATGAGCAGAAGGTCTACTTGATGCTGGGGGATGAAACCGAAGCAGCAAACCTTGTTGCAGAAAACAGAGATATTGCTGTTGCACTGCAGTATACGACTGTAAGTGGTGGCAGCCAGGTGTTTACGTCCCGATATATCTATGTTACAGATCAGCAGTATCAGGCCATTAAGGCAGGTAACATACTGGAATTGACCTTTAACGAGAGCTATGTAAAAGATATTACCGGCATTTTGGTTGCGACCAGCGGCAATATCAATGCCCAGATAGATATGGCATGTGTTGATTGCTATGCGGTAGATACAACGGGCGGTACCAGGCAGCTTTTGAAGCATTTCTCCATTCCCACCGGAGCAACCGTAAAGAATCAAACGGTTACATTGCCTGTGCTCAGCAATTCCTCTGTGGAGATTTTGGATATCCAGTTTGTGACAGCGCTTTCGGATGCAAATCTGGAAAGCGGCACCAATGATCCAATTGCAATGGTGCTTGGCTATACAAATCGCCAGGGTGTTCAAAAAGAACTGGTGGTGCCCAATTTGCGCAACTTTGTGATTTCTGAAGGTGCTGCATTCTCTACAGGTTCTACGACTCAGGTGCGGCTGATGATTAGGGATGTTGTTTCCGTACAATCCTTGGAGTTGATGCCTTATAATCTGGATCCCCAGATTACCGCAGGCTGGAAGCCCAGCCAGATTACGGTTTCCCTTGGCGCTGAGGGCTTTGTACAGAAGGTAACACGCACACTCGATACCTATATTTATGAAGACAAAGATATAAAATTGGATTTCGATAGCGTGATCACCGGAGAGATGGTGGACGGCTTGAAAGTAAATCTGTCCAATATTATCTTGACGGCAGATGTGGCAGCTACCAACGAATCGGGCTACTACGGTAATTCCTACCGAGTAAATTCCGCGGCAAACAAAACACTGGCCATGACGGTTTCTTCCGGAGCAAACATTAAGTTTGGTGTAACCGTATCGAATTCCATGCAGGGCTATACGGCAAAAGCTGAACAGGTGGTTGGAGCAAAGGATATCAGCGGATTGATCTCCTATACAGAGGAAGGATTTGTTCTGGCTATGCCTGAAAACACTTCCGGGCAGGATCAAAGCTACCGCATCATGTTACGTTCCAACGAAAATGAAAATATTACAGTGGTGATTGAGGTGACAGTTACAAGTAAGGCTGTTTCTGAACCACCTACGGAACCCTCTACGGAACCTACTACGGTAACTACAGAACCCTCTACAAATCCGACAGAGCCTACTGCGTGATTCAGCAGGCAATAAATCAAGTATACGGCGGGTCGGACGGAGTATATCCGGCTGACCCGCCAATCTTCACCCGAAAGGATGACGCGAAATGAAAAAAGCATATGTACTTTTGCTGGCACTGCTGTTGATATTAACGGGCTGTTCCGGAAAGGAAAAAACAAATAATGCTTCTGTCAAGGATGTATGCTGCCCCTATGAGATCAATCACAAAAAGGATGGGGTGGATATTACATTAAAAGACGGCGAAAAGAGGGGAATCCTTTGGCGTGTTGATGCTATTCCTGAATATGTTTGCGATGTCGCTCAAGTGGATATCGATAAAGAGTATACTTGCCAATACCGTATAACGGGCAAGGAAGAAGGGGCTGCTCAACTGACATTTACAGCGCTGCAGTCGGACGAGACCGTTTGTTTCGCTCTGGATTTGGTTGTAAACGTTGATTCCGAAGGGAAGGTATTCGTTTCCTCCTATCAGCATCAGGAAAGAAAAGATAATTCCGTGGAAGCAGATGGCTTGAATTATAAGTGGAATGTGGATATAAACGGAATCCTCAATTTTTCTTTCATTAACCAAGAAGATCACTGGAGTGTAAGCGGAGACGGAGCGGATGCTTTTGTTTTATCAAATATGATGTCTACACCTTCCGGCTGCAAATTCAGCGCACAAGCAAAAGCTGCAGGTCAAACCACCATTGTCTTGACCAGTGAAAATAGCCAGCGAACCATTCATGTAACAATTCAAGCGGATGACCAGAGAAAAATGGAAGTAACATCCGTGCAGGAGCAGTAAGTTATGGATAAGCAACTAAAAACAGAGCTGAGGAAGCTTTTGACCGGTCGCACCATCCGGGATGAAGAGGGTTGGCTGATTGCGGTTCCGGAAGGCAGTTATTTTGTCTATCACGGAATAACTGACAGAACCGGATATCGAAGAATTAAATGCAGAGAAGAGCGTGTGCAAGTAGCACTTGACAATGAACAAGCCTTTCACACGGTGCTGAGGGCACTAAGGGATGTTGGCTTGTTGGTAAATATGAAGACAAAGCCCGATGCTTTGTGCGCCCTCTGTCGATTTTTTTTGACAAAGACGGTTATCATATGTGCCGTTCCTGAGGGAAATGGACTTGTTCTGATACAAGCTTATACGGGGCGTTCGTTTACCGCAGGCATATGCTGCAGATTGGCGATTGCTAAGCTCATTAAGAAAATGAATCTGACACAAGAGGATTGAAACGAAAAACCGGATAGAACGGTATTGTATATAGAGTGACGCGGCAAAGGAGTGAATGGATATGCCGTATAATCAACAGGGATTAGACTTGAAAGCGTTAAAAACAGATCCCAAAATGTGGATGCGCCTCGCTATGCCTTCGAAAAATGGCAAATATTTGGAGAATGTTTTTAAGGATAAAGAGAATCCCTTTGAAAAAAACAACCAAGCTGCAGTAGAAACGCTCGAAAAGCTTGCCGCCGAAGGAAAGCTCTATCTGCGGGATTTTGGCAGATCTAGACATTTCCAAAAAGTGGAAAAGGGTGACGACGGGCTGAAGCTGGGCGCCCAGCACGAGATAAAGCTATCCAACAGTACCGCTGGTTTTGGTTTAAGCGTGTTGATGCGGTTGAGCCGCGCCTATTTCAAGTGGATCGGCCTGGAGCGTATTTCCAACTGGTTTGATGGGCGCTTGAAGCGCCGGGCAGAGCTCAATGAGCTGAATTCGCGATACAAAGAAGAATACAAGTCCTTGACCAAGGAAGAAAAAAAGGAACTCAAAGCCCTTAGAAAACACGAGAAAAACCTGAAGAAGCTGGAAAATTTCCAAAAAGAAGTGAACAAGACCCAGCAGGAATTGGATGAGTTACGGGGTGTCAATACCAAGGGCGAAATGGACTCCCCTTTGAGCCAACCGCCCACGGTTGAGCAGAAGGAAAACACCATGCAGCCTACACTTTTGGGCGATCAGCCGGTGCAGCAGATCCCGCCGGCTCCCCCCCTCCCAAACCAGTTTGCAGCGAAGCAAACGACACAGCAGGAAATCCCCGACACGAAGAAGGAAGAGAACGAGCAGGGGGAGAAAACAAGGGACAATAAGATCACCATCAACGGTGTGGAGCTTACGGAAGAAACTGCCAAACAGTTTCCACCGCAGATAGTAGAAGCTTTTAAACTGATCCAGCAGCATATTAACGAAAAGGAAGCTAAAGAGAAGACGAATCAGCAACCCGTACAGGAGTCTCAGCAGGTTGTGAACGAGAATAAGCAGGAAGGACCGTTGGCTACAGCACAAACGCAAGTTGTAGAAGAACCTCAAGTCACGGAACAAGTCCCCCAAACTCAGCTCACGGAAACTGAGCAGATATTCTCCAACAATCCAGCTCAACCCACTGCTGATGAAAAAGTTCCTGACCAGGAAATAGATTCTCCGTTGAAGAATGGTGCAGATCTGGAACCCAATCAGGTTAATGCACAGGAGCGTCCCAAGGATCAGGCGCAGAAAGACTTGCAGGAACGGCTTGCTGCAGAAAAGGAAGCCATGGATGCGGTGCAAAACTGGAAGGATTTGGTCGCAAACTCTCTTTTTTCTCATGAAGAAGGCCGTAGTGCAAAAGAATTTTACCAAAACGTCAATAAAAATAACGAGGCAGCCGGTGCTGAATATTTGACAGGAGCAGTTTTCGGTATTTTGTCCAACAGGTCGGTAAACCCGGAACAGAAGCAGCAGGTGATGGATGCCTTGCTGAGCGGTAAGCCTCTGGGCAGTGAAAATGCGAAACTGATCGATGACGGCATAGCAGCATATAATGATGCAATCGCCCGCAAGACAAGCGGAAGTCCAGAACGTTTGGTGAATATGCTTGCTGACTCCATGCGGGAACTAGGTCATCAAGCAAGCCGGGAAACAACGCTTTCTCCCCGGCTTGTCATGATTGGCAGACTGCTCAGCAACGCAGCACAAATGACAAATGAAAACAACTTGGAGCTTCCCATTGATGAGGATGAGTTTAGCATTGTCAAGGGTGCAGGCACACTGTCAGATGTTGCACAGAAGTATCATGATGCGCGGCAGCGTCTGGGAAATGATCTTGAGAACATAAGCAGCAAGGAAAATAGAGGCGCGGTACGTGATCTACTGATGGGCAATGCTGTAGAAAAAATGATCCAACAGGATAAAAGATTGGGTCAGACCATCACCAATACCCAGATGATTATGGGTGGAGGCTTGTGGGAAGTAAAAAAACTACAGACATATACAAGTGATACTGCCACCAGAAGAGGAATTCAGCCGGAGGATATTCAAGCGATTTTGAAAAAACCCAATAGCACAAAAGCGCTTAGTATTGGAACAAAGATCGGAAATGAGGTCGTTAAAGCATCCATGGAAGACTATAACGCAGCTGAAAAAGCTATGCAAAAGGAAATGGAACTTGGACAACAAGAAAATCAGGTCGAGATCAATCCAATACAGATGCCCGTTTGACCTGATATGGTAAATTGAAAGCAAGTTTTGCGAAGGAGATACTTTATGGATGGTTATTCATGGATTGCATTGCTGACGCTGATCGTTACAGTGGTAGCGGTTTGGATGATCCGCAAGCGTAAGGAATACAAATATTCCATGCTGGATACTTCGGGCATCATTCTCAATGCGGTGCTGATCGTGATGATCTACCCACCACTGTCGGTGGTAGGCGCGCTTTTTGAAATTGGCCAGTTTGCTACAGAGCCGTTGTCGATTTTTTTGGAGGGCGCAACCATTACCATGGGCAGGTTAATGCCGGCGATTTCCGTTGCAGGCATAGGCGCATCCGTCATCCTCCGGCGAAAAGAAAAACCGGGCCTGAGTTTTCTGATACAATTTGCCGGTGGTATGTGGTTCTGCATTATGATGCTTCTGGCAAGACTCAGCGGCAGCTACTGATAGTATGAACCTAAAATAAGAAAAACCGCACGAATCGTGCGGTTTTTCTTATTGTGGTGATATCTGATTATGGTACACATTAAAGTGGGAAGTTTTCAACAATTTTTAGAGAAAAATTCTATATTTATGAAACCAATCTTAAATACCGGGGGTATTTGTGATATAAGACGCTTTTATATACAGGACATGAACCAGAATACTGTTTTATTTGTTAGAGTTTGAGGTGTATATATGGAGGAATATGTAATCAAACAGAAAATCCAAATGGCCTGCATTGAACCTCGGGCACCGGAGGGATTGATCCAACAGGTGATCCTCCGCGCGAAGGCAGTGGTGATGGGTGTGGCGGCGCAAAAGCAATTGGAAACCGCGACGGCGGAGAACGTTTCCGGTCTGGTATCCCGAGTGTTGGTTGGCCAGCTTGCTACAGTATCGGAACTGCCGAAGGATGCACAGCCGGAACAGCTTGCGAGTCAATTGGAGCAGCAGCAGGCGTTTTTATCGGCAATTCGTGGCGGCAATGTAGTCCAGCGGCTGGATAGTGGTGAGTTGCTGCAGCAGATCACCGGTCAGAAGCCGGCAGTGGAGCGAGTAGTCCCCGAAATATCCGCTCCGAAAACAGAAGGCCCTGTAATGGGCTAAATCAACCCAACAACGAAGTGTTAAGGAGAATGATTATGATTAAAAACAGAACCGCGCAATTGATTTTCCAAACGATTTACTGCACCCTTGGCTTGGTAGGCTTTGTGGCATGTTTGGGTATCTTTGATGATATCAATATGATCCGGTGGGATTTCTATGTCCACTTTACTAATCTCAGCAACTTCCTGTGCATCGGTGTGATGCTGGCTTCTTTGATTCAGACCGCAAAGAAGAAGGAAGACAGCTATGTGACAACTGCTCCTGTTTTGAAGTTTATCGGTATGCTGGGCATTTTGCTGACCTTCCTTGTGTTCAACATTCTGTTGGCAGGCGCAGAAGGCCGTGATCCTCAACTGAACTGGCGTGTAAGCAGTCTGTGCTTCCATGTGGTTCTTCCCATTATGTACATTGCGGATTGGTTTTTGTTCTATGAGCGCAGGAACTGCAAGTGGTATTATCCAATCGCATCTATCGCTTTCCCCCTTGCTTATGTCATTTTCATCTTTATTCAAGCCGCGATCATGGGTTTCGATACATCCATTCTGATTCCCGGTACTACCACCCCGCTGATCTATCCCTATTTCTTCGTAAATCTGGAGACCCAGGGCACGGGCGGCGTGATCAAGTGGATCGTGATTTTACTGGTGGCATTTGTGGCTGTAGGTTATCTTTTCTTCGGATTGGATAAGCTGGGCAAGAAAAAGGTACAGAAGGTTTAATTGACATTGAATTGGAAGGAGAAAATTTATGCCAGCTACGAATATGACTGAACAACAACTGCGGGATTGGTATGCCAGATTTTCCCAGGAGGTGCTTGAAAAAGCAAGCATTGATGTCAACCGGATAGAAGACGTAGGCCGTATTAAAAACTACGCCATCGAAGAGTGGGGCACCTTGGATAATGCTGAAGATTACGAGAGAGCCAAGGTCGGCCATCCTACTTATGCGTTTATGCCCCATGACGGAACGAAGTGTCTGGTCCAGCGGCCGGAGTATGTGCCTATCGATGAGCACATGAAGTGGTTGGAGAATAATTTGAGGACAGGGACAGATCTGGGACTCGAAGACATTCGTAATCTGTATAATATGTCCCGCGCCGGTACATTGATGATCAATGCACCCGGTAAAGGTCCGAAGTTTATGCAGCAGGTATATACGGACGAAACCGGTAACATTACCACCTCGAAACCGGTTGAGGAATACAGCACTCACGAAGTTCAACGAAATCTTGGTGTTTCTTGGGTTGGTATACCCAAATTCGTGCCGACCCCCGATCCTGCTCAGTATACTCGCCCCCCGGAACCTGTAGCACCGGAACAGCCGGAGAATATGCACCCTGGTTGGTTGTCCTGGCTCGGCTGGAAGCTTGGCATCAAAGATACCGACTATGGCAAGCTGATGGAGTATAATAAGGCAAAGGATCGCTACCAGGAACGGTTAACTGCATGGCAGAATATCGACACTGCGGAATTGACAAAAAATTATGAAGCGGCGCTTGACAGGAGAAGGCAGTTCGAAAATGAAATGAAGGAGTTCAGAACCAGGAACTTGGCGATCCTCCATGGTGTCAATGGTGGCTATAATACTTATGCCTTGAATAAGATGTTTGATGATCAAGAAGCAGTTGCAAATATTGAGCCTGACAAGCGATATAATACTGTTATGAATCAAGAGGATCAGCGCATGAAGGCCTGGCATGACGAAACACCTCTTGGTCAGCTGGGTACTGCGTTGCAGAAGGTCCAAGCGAATCGGGACAATATCGCAAAGCGCACTTTGAAGGCTGCGAAAAGTCTGATGTGCTTTGACCAATCCGATGTGACCCAATGGCTCGAAAAGGGTGTCTACAAAAGAGGCGAGATCAACACCAAAAGCAAAACTGACCCGAGAAGGCCTGAGCCTCGCTTTGTTTGTGCACAGGGTGAAAAGCTTTCCATTGACGAACTCAGAGACAAACTACAAAAACTTACACCGGAGCAAGAGAGAGAGAGAGAGGCGCGGAGCCATCTACGGTTTTCCGATTGTCAAAGGACAATGGTGCAACGCTTCACTCAAACGAAATGTATTGCGGGGTTTCCAAACATCG
>ERZ808048.217-NODE-217-length-12129-cov-3.201543_pt1 | contig 12129 bp, 11 predicted proteins | sample MGYA00380197_ERZ808048 | MGnify/ENA primary metagenome ERZ808048 (study PRJEB31490, sample SAMN06133377) | cow dung metagenome | isolation source: M1 | host: cow | place: China: Chengdu | collected 2015-05 ... | reverse complement strand
GGGCGCTCTTCTGTGTGGGAGTGCGTGGAGTAGCAGGCCATTCGGTAGTCCAACAGAGCTGTCACCTTTTTCCATGCACCCGGTTTCGCGTTATCTGCGTCAAGGGTAAGCATGTATCTGGCCGTCACATTCTCCGTCTTACGCTGTCCACTGCTCAGAGAGCCACCGACGAAACCGCCGGCGGCCTCTTTAGCTCTATCGCGCTCCTCCTTGCCCATCGCTTTATACTCACGGGCTGTCTCTCCTGTGCGCATGGGGTTGCGGAGCTGAGACAGGAACTGCTCCCATGTCGTATCAGCGGTCCGCCATTTCTTGGATGTTTTCTGTCTCGCTGTGGCGATTTTCATTATTGCATACTCCTTCTCCCGGGTGTTGGTCGGCCCAGAGAATACGTGCCTGTTGCAGTGCATCTCCGTGAAGCCGGAAGATGTGTCGCTCTGAGTAATACAGACCGCATTTCTCCATTTCCTCTACCACTCTGGGCCACTTCAACAGGTTCACGTAGTAGAGAGTCAGCACAGCGCGGTGTCTGACATCTGGCAAAAGGTTAATGAAGTCCTCCACTTCCCTCTCCTTCTGCTCAGCTTTTAGGTAGGCTGTCTTTAAGTCTATTCTGGCCTGAGCCAGAGATGCTAGAGGACCGTCCTTGTGCACATCACCCCCGCCGCCGGGGACTCCTGTGATCTTAGCGGTCATTGATGTACACTGTGCGTCAAGCTGTTCCAGCTTCAGTTCGCACCGTCTTTGGTCAAACCTAGCGTCTTTCACAGACTCAAGGAAGTCTCTGACAGGGTCGACCTTACTGCACATCCTCGTCCTCTTCCTCCTGCTGTTTTGAAGAAAACAGGTCAGACAAAGTCTGCTGACCGGAAACACCATATGAAGACTCGCCTGCTGCCGGAACAGTAAAAAGCTTCGTTGGAACTTTCCCGTTCCGCATAGCAGAAACCCCTTTGAGCATCTGCTTTTCCTTAGCATTCGAAACCCAGCGGAAAGTTTCATCAGCCGTACCCTTCGTGATTAAAACAATCACCTTTCCCGAAGTGTTTCTGCCGGTTCTTCCCTTCCTCTGAATACTTCGAACCTCGGACGGCACGGATTCATAGAACACAACAAGGTCTGTTGCAGGAATATCCAGACCCTCCTCACCAACAGACGTTGCAACAAGAACCGAATACTCTCCTTCGCGGAACTGCCTGATTGCCTCAATCTGCTGCTTTTGCGACAGACCTTTCTCGCTGTCGCGTGAAGCCTGCCCTACAAAACGGCGGGCGGTAATTCCTGCATCATTTAGATAATCCACTAACATCTGCACAGAATCGCGGTAGGTCACAAAGACAATAATCTTCGAATCCGCAAACTCCGTCATCTGCTCCTGAACAATTCGAACAACAGCATCCGCCTTTGGATGAAGCTCCTTCGTCCATGACTCGGAAAGAGAGAGAAGCCTCTGGAAGCGGCTGTCTGCACAGATTCTCTGCGAAGCCTTACTTCCCCCGCCCTGCCCTTCGGTCTGCAAGCGAAGAAGATAAGCACGAAGAGCTGTTGAGCCCTGAGACTCGGCAAGCATCACCCCATGCTTTAACTTCATCAGCTCAGCATGAACCGAGACCGCAGTATATGCAGTCTTGTCTTTTTCCTGCATCCGCATCTGAATCTGGGCACGAAGAGCATTTAACGCCTTCATCGAAAGAGCCTCGCGCCTTGGAACACGGTAACCCATATCACCAAGTTTCGTAAGTCTGTCATCCAAAAGACTGTTCAAGACAGACACAGCAAGCCACAAATCTTCAGGGAGCTCTAAGGTCATATACTCCAAATCCCTCTCGTGAACATAGGGCCTAACGTCTGCATCGGTTTCCACACGGCTCTCAACAGACGTTATTGAAAGATGCTCGCAGATTTCTGCGACATGCTCAGGGTCAGAACCAGGAGATGCCGTCATTCCAAGAACAAGAGGAGAGGATGCAGTCTCATTGTACCTTCTGCCGATGAAAACATACGCATAGTTTCCAACAGTTCTGTGACACTCATCAACGATTAGAAGCGAAACATCTTCGAGGTCATACCGGCCTGCAATCAGGTCATTCTTGATAACCTCAGGAGTAGCTACAACAAACCGTGCCGAATTCCAGGCCTCAACACGCTTAGGAGAAGCGGTTGACCCGGTAAACATCACAACATCGCCCTCTTCTAAGAGAAGGTTTTTGGAAAAATAGCGTAAGTGCTGCTCGACTAACGGTTTAGTCGGAGCCAGCATCAGGATTTTGCCCGAATCAATCCGGGCGGCCGCAACAAGCAGGGCAACAGCCGTCTTGCCCATACCTGTCGGAAGAACAACAAGAGTATTTGCAGACAGAGCACTGTCTGCAATCGCGGTCTGATAAGACCGTGCCTCAATCGTATTCTCCGGGATATTTTTGCGGCTTACGTAACTCATCTTAGAAAGCGTCGAAGGTGAGCTTGCCCTTTAAGAGCAGCGGAATCTTTGCGACGACATCTTCCATCTTGCCTCTTACCTGCTTCATGGAGTCGCGGTCACGGAGGGTGACGGTTCCGTCTTCCTTGGTGTCGTAGTCGACAGTGATACAGAACGGAGTTCCAACCTCATCCTGTCTTCTGTATCTGCGGCCGATTGCTCCTGCATCATCGTACTCGGTCTGGAGGCCTTCTGCCTGGAGGTCTAAGACAAGCTTTCTTGCAATCTCGTCCATTCCGTCACGTGCCATGAGCGGGAGAACAGCAACCTGAACCGGGGCAACACCATTCTTGAATCTCATAACAGTTCTGGTCTCACCGTCTGCAACGTCTTCAGAGTATGCGTGCTCTAAGACCATGTAGCAGATACGGTCAATACCGTATGACGGCTCGATGACGTGCGGCATAACATCTTCACCGAAGACATCGACCATTTCGTCCTTGACAGTGTACATCTCAGGTGCGACAAGGATTTCCTCACCGTCAACAGTGACGCGGATTCCTTCCTCAGTCGGCTCAGCGGAAGCCATTGCTTCAGCAACTGCCTTTGCTTTTCCGCGGAAGACCGGGCCCATCTTTCCATAGTTTGGAACGATTGCCTTGTGGTGAACCTTCTTCGGCTCCGGGTACTGGACAAAGACAGTGTTCTTCTGTCCGGAGACTGCTGCGTGTGCCTTTAAGTCGTAGTTGGTTCTGTCTGCGATACCCACAATCTCGACCCAGCCGAAGCGGTCGGAGAATGCTTCTGCATCCCAGCAGTCGGTTGCGTAGTGTGCACGCTCATCCGGCATGTGCTGACGGAATCTGATCTTCTCCGGGTTGAATCCGACAGTTGTTAAGATGTCGTGAGTCATTGCAACGTAGTATGCGACATACTCGTTTGCGATGATGCCCTCATCAACTGCCTGACGCATAGTTCTGACAATTGCCGGCTCGTCTTTTTCCTGCTGTGCGATTCCGCAAAGCGGCATGGAGTAGTCTGCGTAGCGGAAGAACTGCGGGTGGTCTTTTTCCTCCGGGTGGACGAAGATTTCTGCTTCTGCCTGGGTGAACTCACGAAGACGAATCATTCCCTGACGCGGGGAGATTTCGTTTCTGTAGGACTTTCCAATCTGGACTGCACCAAACGGCAGGTGGTCGCGATAGAATCTAAGAAGTCTTGGGAAGTCAACGAACATTCCCTGTGCGGTTTCAGGTCTTAAGTATCCCTTTCTCTGTCCTCCAGGGCCAATGGAGGTGGTAAACATTAAGTTGAAGTCGAAGACTTCGACGTCTCCTAAAACTTTGTTACATGCCGGGCACTCCTTGTCGAGTAAGACATCGTGGAGTTCCTCTTTGGACATGGTTCCTGCGTGCGGGATTCCGAATGCTTCTGCGACGTGGTCTGCGCGGAGGAATTCCTGACAGTGCGGGCACTGGAACATTTTGTCGGAGAAGCCTCCAACGTGTCCGGATGCGACGTAGATTGGTTCAATTCCAACGGTCGGGCATTCGATTTCGTAGTATCCTTCCTGGACAACGTAGAAGTTTCTCCAGATGTTTTCGATACGGCGTTTGAGCATTGCTCCAAGCGGACCATAGTCGATAAAACCAGCTACCGAGCCATATATTTCAGAAGACGGCCAGACGAATCCTCTTCTTCTGGCGAGTTCCATTACTTTTTCGTAAGTATCTTCGTATTCGGCCATGTGTGTCTAGTTATGGGTTTTGTAAAGTAATTAACTATACTATAGAGTGGGTTGAAAAAAGGAATTTACACCATATAACAGACATCAGCGGCTTTGGAATTATATTCTCTCAACATAATTCTTCAGCGTAAAAAATAAGAGGTTTTGGTTTGTCTGAAATTAATTTCCGTCAAGATTCAAACGCTGACGCATCCATGCCCCTCTCTTGTAGAAGAAGAGGTCAACAAGGAACACAACAACTGAACCAATAACGATTGCAAACCAGATCTGCTCAATCGGGTGACCGGTAAGCATAAGCAGAGCAGAAAGACCTGCCTGAACAATAACCTGACCTGTAATTGCCGCATACATACCTGGTCTTGTAGCTCCCGCTCCATTCATCGCGAATCCCATAGTCATACCGGATGCGATAATGAAGTATGAGAATGGAACAACCTGCATGAAAGTAATTCCGATTGCAAGAGACTCGCCTGTCAGACCAAAGAATCCAAGAAGCACCGGGGCGGTGAATAAGTACAGAACCGCAACACAAAGCATGAAGATAATATTGGCTGTTACCGCATAGCGAACAGTTTTCTTTGCCCTCTCAGGATTCTGAGCTCCTAAATTCTGACCAACCATAACGGCGACACCGGTACAAAGACCCATAGCCACAATTAAACCGAGCATATCAAGTCTGATGCACATACCATAGGCTGCGATTGCCGCCTGGCCGTATGCTGCGATGATAATCATCATTAAGACCATAGCAAAGCTTCGAATACCGCTCTGAACAGCAGACGGGATTGCGATAACAAAGATATCGCGAATCAAACGCGGCTCGAAGATAAACTTCTTCGGGAACTTGATAGGACCATTTTTGTGCTTTGGAAGATAGTACATACAAAGAATCAGCAGAATAACTCCGACTAATCTGGAAGACAAGGAAGCATATGCCGAACCTGCAAGACCAAGGGCCGGGAAAATCCAGAGACCCTGAATTAAAGTCGGGTTCATAATAATATTGACGATGTTGACCCCAACCATAACAAACATAGGAGTTCTGGAATCCCCTGTACTCTGGAAAACGGTGGTCAGTGTCATCAAAAGCATCATAATGAAACTTCCAATCAAAGCCGGACGAAGGAAGTTTGCACCCTCAGCTGCGATAACTGCATCTCCCTGACTCATGAAGAATAAAATCTCCTCAGACCAGAAGAAACCAACAATTGCCAGAATGAAACTGAAAATCAGACCGAGATAAATTGCATGAGCCAACACAACCTGAATTCTCTCGTACTTTTCCGACCCGTACGCACGCGAGACAAACGCAGCCGTAGCTGTTACAATACCCATAAGCACAGTCGTTAAGACCATGATAACCGATACACTTAAAGTTCCGCCGGCGATTGAGGTATCACCAAGCTGTCCGATAAAGTACATATCAACAATTTCCAGAACACTCTGGAGCATATTGCTGATAATAATCGGCAGGGCGATAATGAGGAGGGCTTTTCCTACATTACCTTCCGTTAAAATATTCTTGTGTTCACTCATAACGATACCTCTATTAATGCAACGTGTAAGACGATAAAACTATGGTGAAATTATCTCGAAGTTCTAAAAATAAGCTCTCGGCACATCAGATATCAGACGCTGTTTAACGCTGTGTTTTCGGATTTGCAGATAGTATTATCTAATCTTAAGTTGATGTATATGGAAGATATGGCTTCTCCGCGTCTTTTATGGTATCGGTTCTGCTACTTCTTTGCACGATGCGCCGCAACACCGTTTGTAAGATTTAAAATCAACTACACCTATGACAAGGTGCACGCAAAACACCAGCCGTACTTAGCTATTTCAAATCACACAACCCTCTGGGATTATCTCTTAGTCGGCGTTCCGTTCAGACGTCAGATGTACTACGTCGCAGGAGAACACCTCTTTAGAAACAAGATTCTCAGAACTGTTGTAATGAACTGCGCAGGTCTTATCATTAGAAAGAAGGGAGCACCTGCTGATGATATGATTGCCGAGATGAAACAGGTCTTAAAGTCCGGAGCCAACGTCTGGATGAGCCCTGAAGGAGCACGCTCGATTAACGGAGAAAGTGCATTCATCTCTCCTGCAACCGGAAAACTCGTCAAAGAATGTGCCGAACTTGGTGCAGGACTTATCACCTACAGAATCCACGGAGGATACCTCCGCCGTCCGCGCTGGGGAAAACACCAGAGAAAGGGAAAAATGTGGGGAGAGTTCGTTGCAGAATATTCACCGGAAGAACTCATGTCAAAGTCAGTTGATGAAATCAACGAAATCATCAACCGCGACATGTATGTAAATACCTTCGACGACCAAAAGAAAAACCCGACCCCGTACAAGGGAGAAGCCTTAGCAGAGAATCTGGAAACCACCTTATACGTATGTCCAAAATGCCGTGCAGTTGGAAAACTTCACAGCAAAGACGACATCTTATCCTGCGAATGCGGATACAAAGTCAGATTCACTGAATACGGACTCTTCGAAGCCGCAGGCGATGATGAACTTATCATCGACAACATCGCAACCTGGGATCACTGGCAAAGAGACTACTTCAAGGAAAGACTCCCTGAGTTCCTCGAATACCCGGAAGACAAACCAGTCGAGTTCGATGACAACCAGATTTTAAAGAGAATCGGAGCACTAAAATCAGTAGATGTCCTTGGAAAGGGACGCTTTGCAATCTACAAAGACCGCTTCGAGTTCCAGACCGAAGAGGAAAAGTACGTCTTCCCGTTCGAAGAGATTGGAGGATTTGCATTCTCTTTGCAGATGAAGATTCTCTTCTCCATGAAGGATGGAACCTACTATGAGGTTGACTCCGAGATTCCGAGGTCAGCTGTAAAATACATGGTACTCTACCGCTTCCTTATTGGAAAAGAGTACTACTAAACTTTTTTTCAGATGGTTGATTATATATCCCATCCGCGCCTATATTGTATCATTCAAGGCGCTCACTAATGACTGTAAACCAGAGAAACATCCTATCTGTCCGTGACATGGACAGGGAAGAGATTGACAGACTCTTATCCGCTGCTGCAGAGTTTGACCATGGAAACGGAACAGGTCATGAACTCGACGGAAAGATTCTGGCAGTTCTTTTCTTCGAACCAAGTACCAGAACCCGTATGTCCTTCTCATCTGCTATGATGAGACTTGGCGGAAAAATTCTGAACCTTGGCTCAGTTGAGGCTACATCAATTGCAAAAGGAGAAACCCTTTCTGATACAATCCGTGTTGTATCAGGATATGCCGATGCAATCGTTCTCCGCCATCCAAAGGAAGGTGCAGCACGCCTCGCAAGCGAAGTGGCATCAGTTCCGGTGATTAACGGAGGAGACGGAGCAGGTCAGCACCCGTCCCAGACTCTTCTTGACCTTTACACAATCAGAGAGTCGATGCCGCTTAAAAATATCGATATCGGACTGCAGGGAGACCTTCGCTACGGAAGAACAGTCCACTCGTTAGCGTTCGCACTTTCCAAATACGACAACATAAGAATCCACACAATTGCCCCGGAAGGTCTGGACTTCCCGTCATCATTAAAGGCCGACTTATCAGAACTCGGAGTTGAACTCATCTGCCATGATGCAGTAGAAGAGTGCCTCCCTGAACTTGATGTCCTCTATGTTACACGCCTTCAGCGTGAAAGATTCCCGGACCCGGTTGCATTCGACAGCTATGCATCCACCTACAGAATAACCCCTGAACTCTTAGAGGAGGCAAAGCCGAACATGATTGTTCTCCACCCTCTTCCAAGAGTGGATGAGATTGACCCGAGAGTAGATGCCCTGCCGTGTGCAAAATACTTCGAACAGGCACACAACGGTGTCCCTGTCAGAATGGCTATGTTAAACGAGGTGATGAAGCAATGACAAAGGTCAAGAAAACTTTAGAAATTTCGCCGATTCAACACGGAACAGTTATTGACCATATCACCCCGGGCGAAGGACTGACTGTTATCAGAATCCTTGGAATCACCCGCGGAAGCGGAGTTATGGTAACTGTTGCATGCAACGTTGAAAGTTCTCACGGCGGAAGAAAGGATTTAGTAAAGATTGCCGACCGTGAGCTCTTAAAAGAAGAGGTTGATAAAATCGCGCTCGTCGCCCCGGATGCAACGATTAGTATCATTCGTGATTATCAGGTCGTTGACAAAAAACAGGTCGAAGTTCCGCAGGAAATCGAGGGTGTTATTACATGTCCGAACCCGAACTGCATTACAAACACAAAAGAACCTGTTCCAACCCGCTTTACCGCACACACCAGAGGTTTCCGCTGCCGGTACTGTGATACCGTCATCTCCCGCGAGAGAGATCTTGGAAACTACATCTAACTTTTTTTGCCCAAAGGCGAACACTTAAACATATAGAAACCAGATATATTTCCTTATAATGAAATATCTGTTAATCTTAGCTGACGGTGCGGCTGATGAGCCGCTTGAGGAGTTAGGCGGAAAGACTCCACTTGAAGTCGCCAAGAAACCGAATATGGATATGATTGCCAAAAAAGGCAGATGCGGTATGTTAAAGACCGTTGACGAGTCTATGACTCCGGGGTCTGATGTTGCAAACATGTCCATTTTAGGATATGACCCTGAGAAGTACTATACGGGACGCGGGGCTCTTGAAGCACTCAGCATGGGTGTTCCATTCGGCGAGGATGATATGGCATACCGCTGTAACTTAGTCACCATCGAGAACGGAAAGATGAAGGACTTTGCAGCAGGTCATATCACAAGCGAGGAGGGAGCAGAGCTTTTCAAGTCCCTGCAGGAGAAGGTCCCGGGACTTAAATTCTATCCAGGTGTTTCCTACAGAAATGTTATGATGTTTCCGGGAGGAAAGGGAGTTGAGTCCTATCCGCCTCACGATATCGTTGACGAGGTTGTTGACAACTACATGCCGAAAGGTCCTGATGCAGACGTTGTAATGAAGGCTATGGTTCGTGCGGCTGATGTGTTCGAGAACCACCCGGTAAACGTTGCAAGAAAGGCCGCAGGAAAGAACCCGGCAACGACCATCTGGCCGTGGAGTTCAGGTAAGAAGCCTGCTATGCCGAAGTTCGAGGAGATGTTCGGCAAGAAGGGAGCCATGATTTCCGCAGTTGACCTGCTCTTTGGAATTGCGGCATGCTGCGGTATGGAGATTGTAAAAGTCGAAGGGGCAACCGGATACTTAGACACAAACTACATGGGCAAAGCAAAGGCGGCTGTCGAGACCTTAAAAGGAGACGCAGACTTTGTTTACATGCATGTCGAGGCAACAGACGAGGCAGGACACTTAGGAAGTGTTGAGGAGAAGATTCGCGCAATCGAGCGTCTCGATGAGGCTGTCGGATACATTCTCGAGAACTTCGACGGATGCGTTATGCTGATGCCGGACCACCCAACCCCAATCGCCAAAAAGACTCACACCCACGATGCAGTCCCGTTCGTTGTTATGGGCAAAGATGAGGCTGACAGTGTTTCTGCATACACCGAAAAGGATGTTCGCGAGAACGGTGCCTATGGTCTGATGAAGGCAGTTGACCTTCTTCCGATGGTGTTCTCAGAGTGAGTTTTAGAGAGACTGCTCTGGAGATTATCCGCGAAAAGATTCGCGGGGCTTACTGGATTCGCGAACCTCTTGTCGGGTTCGCTGATGTTTCGTCAGCACATATCCGCGGTCTTAGGTCATCTGCTGCAGATGACCACTTAATGCCTGAGGATGTTTTGCCGGAAGCAGAGATTATTATCTCCTATTTTTTACCGTTCACAAGAGCCGCCGGAGAGTGTAACAGAGACGGAAATTTCCCGTCTCAGCTCTGGGCTGATTTGTATAACAGGACCAATGCGTTAATCACAGAGATTAACGATGCTCTTGTGTCAGCTCTCGAAGCAGAAGGTGTGAAGGCGGCAGTTCCTGCCGGAGGTTTTGATACAGAGAGGCTGCTTAGCCGATGGTCTCAGAGGCATGTTGCAGAGGCGGCGGGCCTCGGCACTTTCGGGGTGAACAATATGCTAATCACAAGAGCAGGCAGTATGGGACGGTTCGGTTCTGTTGTGACAGCCTTGAAAGAAAAAGCCGATTTGCCTATGACAGAGGAACTTTGTATCTCAAAGGCAGGAGGCGGGTGTTTAGCTTGTGTTAAGAGATGTCCGACCGGGGCTTTATCTGCGGACGGGTTTGACAGGAATGTATGCTATTCTGTATGCCGTAAGGCAGAAGAAGAGCTTGGGGCGGATGTCTGCGGTAAATGTGCGGTTTGTGTCCCGTGTGCTGTTTGGGAATAAAAAAGAATTATTTTTTCATCTCCACGAACTCCTTAATCTTCTGAATAGTTTCAGAATGGAGTTCGTGTTCCATGAAACAGGCATCTTTGTCTGCAACTTCAGCAGAAACACCAATCTGCTTCAAAAACTCAACAAGCACATCATGTCTGAATCTCACCTGAACTGCAACGCTTTTTCCTGTATCAGTTAAAGTCACACCCTCATACTTACGGTGAACAATCAGACCTTTTTTGCTTAGTTTTACAAACATCTCGGAAGCAGAAGATGGAGATACACCTAAATCATCCGAGATATCGCGTGCTTTTGCATATCCTTTAATCTCTGATACGTTGAGGATGGATTCTAAATAATCCTCCTCCTTCATCGTAAGCCGGCATTGTGCCTGAGAGCAGATTGATGCTTCCATTATGCCTCCGGGGCAGGGACAGTAGCCGGAAGTTTTCCGCAGAAAATCTCTAAGACACCGTTTTTCAGTCTGGTTTTGATTGCAGACGGGTCGATTCCTGCAAGAGGAAGCTCGGCACAGTACTCACGGTTCTCACCTGCCTGGAGTTTGAGCTTTCCATCAATATAGGAGAGTGTGAAATCATTCGGGCACTCTCCCGGAAGCTCGGTCTGGATTGTAAATGAGGTTTCAGACTCAAATACCTCAACAGGAATCATACGTGACGGGGCAGCAGAGATTGGCTGACCTCCAACCACGAACTTGACTCCGACAATCGGCGGAACACCGTCTTTTCCTGGAAGTTGGTTTCCCAGTATTTTATGAATAATATCCATCAGATCTTTGTATGAATCGTCAGTCGGGTTTCCCATGACGTATCCTCCAAAACCAGGTGGGGGACCTGGTTAATATTACTGATTAAGTATCTCTTTGATTCTGCTAAAGTCTTTCTGATGAGCCATCAGAAGAGAAGACAGTTCCTTTACTTCAGCATCCTCTTCCGTTCCGCTGTAGTCTGCGGATTCTACGCGGATTAAAGCACGCTCAAGGAGTTTTCTCTCATCCTCGTTGTAACGGTACTGCCAGGAATTACGTTCAGCATCGCGGCGTCCTGCAGTATCAAGGGATGGTCTTACGCGCTTTAATGCAGCATCAAAGTGTCTTGCAAAGATTTTAACGCTCGATACAGCAAGAGAGATTTCTGCGGCATCGCGTCCTGCCATGGCTTTGACAAACTCGCGAATGGCAGTCATTTTTGCCTCGCGGACAAGTGCTTCGACATCAGCTCCGACAAATCCGTCGGTTGCTTCAACGAGAGATTCAATCTTTACATCATCTGCTAAGAGGTTGGATACTTCGCGGAGGTAGACTTCGAAAATCTGCTTTCTTCCCTCTTCATCCGGTGGAGGCACAAAGATGTGCTGTTCAAGACGTCCGGGGCGCATTAAGGCAGGGTCAATCATGTCAGGTCTGTTGGTTGCTCCAATTACAACCACGTTCTTGAGCTCTTCGAGGCCGTCAAGTTCGGTTAAGAACTGGCTTACCACACTCTCGGTTACGTGGGATGAACCTTCGTAGCTTCCGCGTTTTGGAACGATTGCGTCGATTTCGTCGAAGAAGATAATCGACGGAGATGCAAGGCGTGCCTTTCTGAAGATTTCGCGAACACCCTTTTCGGATTCTCCAACCCACTTGGACATGAGTTCAGGTCCCTTTACAGAGATGAA
>ERZ808048.216-NODE-216-length-12160-cov-3.384590_pt1 | contig 12160 bp, 10 predicted proteins | sample MGYA00380197_ERZ808048 | MGnify/ENA primary metagenome ERZ808048 (study PRJEB31490, sample SAMN06133377) | cow dung metagenome | isolation source: M1 | host: cow | place: China: Chengdu | collected 2015-05 ... | reverse complement strand
TCATGGAAGCTATCATGTTATCAGGTGGTAAAGTTCCCTGTACAGACATATCATAGAATCCGTTACTAGCTTTTGTTGTGAAAGACCCCTCTCTAAGATTAGCTGCAGGGATGAATAAGTATCTCCTTGTGTTACGTCCATAACCTCTTTGTACAAAAGCTGCACAGAGCTCTCCTTGCTTGCTTACACTTTGAATAGCACCATCTCTTACTTTTAAAGCATAGCCTGTAAAGACTGCCTTATCAAGAACTGTTTCGCCTGCTAGTTTACACTTTATGTCTCCATTTGTGTAATACAGGTATACTGTGTAAGTACCAAAACCTGCAGGAATCTCTAAAGAAGATGCAGCAATGTCTACAGGAGTTGTGTAGTCCAAAGCAGTGTTCCCTGTAAAGCCTGTTACATCACTGTACAAAGCACTCCATCCTGAAACATGTATGCCATCTGCAGCACCTAATGCACTCCAAATAATTGCACCATCAGCTTTTATGTATGTCTCGTTAAGATCAATAGACCCTCTCCAGTACTCTGTGCCATCATTGCCTATTTGCATAACAGTGTCGCCACCTACTTTTGTTGTTGAAGATGTTGTTGACGCTGTAGTCCAAGACACTCCATCTGTAGAAGTTGAGACAGCATATGCCGTTCCTGTAAAAGCAACCTTTAACCACTTACCATTTATGCTTGCACTATCGCTAATGATGTCTTTATCTACAAACCAAGAGCTTGATGTTGCACTTGTTCTTAACCACAATCTTAAACGACCGCTACTGGCGATACCAAAGTTCACACCAGCTCCATAGAAAATCTTTTGGTCTGTATTTGTAGAGCCAACTGTGACTTTTGTTACAATCTCCCAAGTGCTTGACTGATTCAAATTTATAGTGCCTTTTGAGGTTAGGTAATTATTAGCAGAAAAACCACTTGCGATATAATTATCTGTAATAGTAGGACTTCCTAGAACTGTACAGTTAAGTGCCACCGAAGATACGGATACCTCATCTGGTCTCTCCTGAACACCTAAGATCTTATCAGCCTCATTGTTGAGGTAGACCTTTTGTTTCAGAGGAAGCTTCTTGTGAACTCCTCCAATCTCTCCATTATCTGAGAAAGACAGAGATGCTGTAGGAGTCCCTGTTGTTGTGGTTAAATACAGGTCATTGACAATCCCAACAGACTGTGTAGCCTTTACAGAATCTAATGAGACTGTTGCTTCAGAAGGAATCCAGTAGGTCGTATCCTGAGTTTCTGAGTATTGTAAAGCCTTTGTGGAGGACACAGTTGCTTCAACAGCACCTTTAAAGACATTCACAAAAGATATTTCATTTATTTCAGACCAGCTACCATGAGCAGCTATTGTCATATAAATAGTTGAGGTTACTTCTGTGTTGATTACTTGTGCTGTCGTAACCTGACCAACTGTTGATGGTAGAGTTATTACATTTGTTAAAGGTTTTGTAGCGGCTTCGTCTGCAAAGAACTGAACATCCATTCCTGTTGCAGGGTCTCCGCTTGTGACTGCTATTGTTGATATACCAGCTTTAAAGGTCAGCATGTCTGGCACTACCCATTTCCACCATCCTCCTCCAAGAGCAGGGGAGAAGTCTGTACCAGAGTTCCCATCTAAAGCTCTCCAGCCTTCTTGGCTTTCACTAGTGTTGTTACGACTATCTGTACAAGTACCATAGGATGTTGCAGAAGTTAGTACAGGTTGTACCCACAGTTCTTCAATGCCAGACGTAAAGCTTATCTCAGGCTCTATTAGTTCTCCGCCAGCTATGTAGTTCTTTGTAGGGTCTAGGTAGACAGGGTGTTCAAGGTCCTTTGTTATCTTAAAAGACCCAGTTGGTGTTGTAGATGTTATCAAAGCCCCTACAGAATCTGAGGTATCTTTATAGACGAACAGCTTATTCTTTCCACCAGTAGTTTGACCAGATGTTAATGCGTCAATGTTATAGTCTTTTGTGCCTAGAACAATTTCATTTACGCCATCACTGTAATATCCTCTTTTGATATTGACAGAGCCTGAGACATCTCTTCTTATTCTCTCCACAGGTTTCCAGTCTACTTGGCCATTTACAGATAATTGTGTACTCTCTAAATAGATTCTACCGTTTAACCAGGAGTTTTGTGTATATGCAGGGTTTGCTCCAAGGCCTAGTGTTTTAGAACCAAGATTATTTACAAAATCTGCTTTTGTTACCTCATGAGTCCACTCTGATAAAGGAGGAAGTGTGTCAAGGCTGTATCCACTGCTGTCGTCCAAAGTGTATAGGTCTAATACACCACCAGATACTCTCATACGAAACCAATAAGTGCTTCCTTCAGAGAGCGTTGTTGTGCCATTCACGTATGAATTAGATGAGTCATAAAAAGTGAGTGTGTATGAAGTTTGGTGTATATAGAGTGATCTGTTTGTAGACACATCCGCCATTACGTACAGTGGAAGACCTCTATATGCTAGCACAGTGAACTTAGTGATAAAGTCAAATTCCGTAACATTTGATGGTAATGCTTTAGTGTTCTTTATATAAGCAGTTCTACTTGAGCCTGTCATAAAAATAGGAGTACTCGTTATTGTTGGCGACCCAACAGATATATAGTTCCTTTTTACAATTTCTTCATAAACAGCCATTATAATAGTTCTCCTTCTGTTACTGTTACTTCCATACCAAAGACTTGACCTGTGATATCAAATGGTGGTGCATTGGGGTCTAACAAGGCCTCCACAGTTGCTATGGGGTTACCTAACTCGTCTGTTCCATCTTGAGACTTGATAAAGCCTGTGACTGCAGAGTCTGTTAAGTTAGCATTGTTGAAAGGCACTGCAGCATATTCATATGGTAAGATAGTGTCTAAGCCTGAATAGACAAGTTTATAGTTTCCTGCTCCATCTCCTAAGATAAAAGAGCCTCTTGACATATCTTGTGAAAATCCTGCCGTGACAATATATTTGTACCCTGTAGAATCTAATAGGTCTGGTGCTTGTGTTACCTCGCCTGTTGACTTATTAACAATAAAGTGCTTGACATTTTCTGTATCTGTGCAGGTATTTGGTACAACATAGATATGTACTTCAGTAAGAGTCTCTCTAGCTCTTATAAGTTGTACTATGTTTCCTTGAATGCCTGTTAAAGTGGTAAGTCTTTCTATATCCCAAGTGGAGCCTTTTGTCATTTTAAAGACACCTATGTCACTAGGAAGAGTCCATGCAATAAAGTATTCTCCCCCTTCTGCAATTGAGTATCCTATAGAGTGTGCTGTTAAGTTCAGATTCTCTCCAGTAACTGTAACACTTTGAATTGTTGTACCTGTCACAGTGTCAATCTTTTTAGCTATGTTTTCTGTAGGGCTCACGAGCCATAATCCATTTTCGTAGTTTATAAAGAAAAGACCAGACACGGTAGAAGACGAGTCATATTGGGTAGCATTGAAGCTCATATTGTCTCTGTTATAAACACAAGCCAACAACCCAGATCTTATATCATAGCCGTACTGAGGGTTATTAACTACAAAACCTCCGGGTACACCATACAGAGCAGTAGTGTAACTTGCTGAGTTTCCTGAGCCATACATAAGATAAAAAGCTGACTCTGTACCAAAGCCAAAACGTGTACTGGTCCAATTCCAACGAGTCTGTATAAGAAGGTTAGGGTCAGTATCCCAAGTGGTATATTGAATAGCGTCTTGACCATCCCTCCAAGATACGTTTAAGTTGGAATCAAAAGAGCATATTGCACAGCCATTGGAAACTGTCCACACAAGCTTATTGACGTTGGACGCACATACTCCTTCATGGCCAAATCGTAAAAGAGACAGTGAAGCTGTGTTGTTCTCTACAGCAATGTCTGTACCACCAACCTCATTTGCATAGACAAGCAGCACCTTTGTGTTCACTTCAGCAGTCTGTACAGATCCAATGGCAGGCACTACAAGCTCTGTACCTCCTGCACCTCCGCCTTCACCAGCTTTGTAGATTGTAGTGTTGAAAATCATTAGAAGACTCCTATATTAACCGTGATAGTAGTTGTAGGCACCTTTTCACAGGCTAGCTCTAAAGCACCATCCATAACTCTTGTGGCGTACACTAGAGCTTCTCCATAGGCTTTGATGTTGCTAAGTGTTGGATTAGGGGAGACAATAATGTTTGCTCCACTCTTGAACATTTCAGATGTAACGGTAGCTTTCTTTGTAGAAGCATCCCATTCCGTTGGAGCTACTACGATGTAGTCACTCAATGTAGGGATAATACCTGCATCCTTTAAAGCCTTTGGAGAGACAATCATATCTGCTCTCGTACCAGCTTTTACATCCTGAGCAGTGGCAAAGGTGATTTCTAGGAGATGCAACAAAGCATCCAAGTTATCCAGTAAAGGTTTAACAGAGTTGTATATACCTTCTGCTTGCTCTCTCGCATCTTCTGCATAGTCACCTGCTTGTTCCTTATACACATTCGCCTGATCTCTTGCAGCTTCTGCTTGGTCCACTGCAGCCTGAGCTACTGGGTAGATGTACTCCGTAGCATAAACCTGTAAAGCCTGACGAGCTTCAATCGTTAATGAGCTAAGACGTGCTATGGCAGAGTCAACCCTTGTAAGCATATCTTTGATGTCTTTGACCGTAGCTGCGTCTGTGTCGTCAATACCTTTACCAATGTTGACAATACGCTTACCGTTCATATCCAACACCTGTTCCATCTGGTTAGGTGTCTTACCAGTTCTGGACAGTGTATCGTTAATGGCTTGTTGGAGTCGTTTAAGATTCTCATTAAGAGCAGACAGGAAGTTGCTCTCGTTGTGTACCACTTGGGTAAGGTTGTTGAGTTCTACTTTATTGCTCATCTGTTATAAACCCCAATGTCTTTAAAGAAGCTAAGAGGCTGTTGTGCTTTGCAACAAGACCTTCATGACTGGCTAAGAGCATTGCAAACTCTCTAACCAATCTGTTGTAGGCTTCCCCTAATTCTTTTATGTTCTTGTTCGTTTGTGTGAAGTTGACACCATCTGTTAAGACACCATCTGTAATAGCAGACAATCCTAAAGTGTCTAGCTCTTCAGGAATATCAATGGTCTTTGCTGTGTAGTCTGTTTGTGTCTGTGGTGTAAAATCTAATCTGTCTATGGAGACACTCTTCCATGTGGTGTTTCCGTTTCCATCTGCAAAAGGAACTGTATCGACTCCTGCAGTAGAAGCCCCTTTGAGTTCATGTAGGTTGGGGTCTGTTAATTTACTATGTGCAATTCCTTGTTCAGACATGTGTAATCCTTTGTAGTTGTGGGAGGGCTCAAAAGAACCCTCCCGAGAATACTAGATGTATTCGATGATCAGTTTGGCTTTCAAGCCACCCAAAGCTTCTGCCGTAGCAGCACTCGGAGTGATCTTGACATAGCTGTCTTCTGCAACTGCTGTATCAACAACAGCACCTTCGCCGACTTTCAAGCCAGCAGACAAGGCTTCAGCAGCAACCAAGCCATCTTCGTCAATGGCAGTACCGTCTAATTTAACAGTACCAATGTTGACTGTCGTGCCCGGTTGAGCAGCTGCATTGGCGACTGCCAAGTAGGCATCCAATACAACAGAACCAGCAGGGATTTTGGCATTGCGGATTGTTAAGTCCGAGATAGACGGAACACCCAAAGCATCAAAATCGATCACAACAGAGATTTGGTGAATGGCACCGAAAGTTACTTCAGAGACGCAGCCGTTCAAATCAACAGCTTCACCCAAACCATACGTTACTTTCATTCCAAAAGCATCAGTAAAAGTCATGTGTTACCTCCTATTAAGCAATAACAGTTGACGGATCTTGTTTAACCAAGACTGCACAGAAGTTCGGTGTTTCACCTTTGGCGATACCGTAACGACAAACTGTGACAAATTCTTCACGGCGTTTGTACATGTTCCAGTTACCTTCGAACTTCGGCATCATACGCCAGGCCATACGCCACGGACGGTAGTCAGGTATATTGGCGAAGAACATCGCAACACCACAGTTCGTACCAGCTTTGGAAGCACCGTTCAAGTCGTTCAATGTTTCAGAAACAACCGGTGTGAAGTTGGATACGTATACGTCAAAGCCAAACAAGTTGAAGGCAAAACGTGTACCTGTGATAGCACCATCCATGAATACTTTTTCATACAACGGTTGGTAACCCAAAGCGTTCTTGAAAGAGCTGTTCTGCGTTAAAGCGTATTCTTGGAAAGCAGGCAAGATCGCTACCATCGGACCAAAGTAGCCACACTTATGCAAAGCTGTAGAAGCCATTGCAAAGTCAGACAACGTTAAAGAACCCGAAACAGTGGCGTTGTTGGAAGCATCATAACCAGACATCCAGCGATGCGGACAGCCTTCTAATTCGTTTGCTTCACCAACTTTTTGAATCTGAGCTTGCAAGCCGAAGATGTCTTCTTCTAAGTGAGCTGCAATAGCACGAGCTTCTTTAGCAGGAACCACAGAAGCAATCTTTGCAGAGACATAGGAGTCTTGAGCAAATTTTTCTGTGATGTAGTGTCCAGATTGTTTGTAACGGTTGATACGGAATTCACGAGAAGCCATATCCAAACCTTCTAAGACAATGTCAGTACCTTCGACATAATCCCGAACAGTTGCGTTACCGATTTCGATGTCCACAAAAACTTCACCATCTGTAAAGCCTTCGACAACATCAACAAATTGCTGAGCCAACAGGTACGGTTCTAATTGGCTGCGGAGAGCAGCGTTATAGATCTTTTCACGGATGGCTACAGAATTCGTTTGAGAGTTAATACCATTTAATTCCATAGTTTATTTTCCTTTTGAGTTGATTGTTAAGTTACTTACCAAGTCCATTCCAGGTCGTGTCAGCATACAACACCTTTTCAGGGTGTCTGAACAAGTCCTGTAAGAACTGTTTGTTACGAGACAACGAGGGGTCTTTTGATAACTTCTCAATGTCTGACATAGGCTGTGTAGGTTGAGTTGTCTGTGTAGATGTCAGATGTCCTTTACCGATAATGGAGTCCACTGATACCATAGCAGGCTCATCAAGCCCTAACATTTTCAGGAAAGCTTTGGGAGAGTCTTTTGCAATACTCATACCGAATTCTTTCGAGATGCCCAGTTCTTTGCACTTGGCTTCTAATTTGTTCTCTGCTTCAGCTCCAAAGATCTTGGCTAATGTGTCATTAACTGTTTTAAGGTTTGACTCAGTAGCTTGTTGAGCCTGTTGCTGTTGCAAAGCTTTTAGAGCAAGTTCTTGCACTTTTTCTTCCGTGAGTTGGCTAGTCGGCTGTGTCACTTCTGTCTGTGTTGTATCCATCTTATTAAGATCCTCTTCAAATTTGTTTAGGTTACTAATAGCTTTCATGCGTTCTTCCAACTCTCGCTTTTCAGCCTTGAGAGTTTCGATGAGAGCCTCTTTTTGTTTAGCTCCTTCAAATAACGAGGCAACATCTTTATAGACGGAATTTGCTCCGACAATGAAGGGTTCAGCAGGTTCTGTTCTAGTCTGAATAGGTTCCTGATTACCTTCTCCAGTTACTACAGTAGTCGCTGTATTAGCTGTTTCCATATAATACTCCTTGTATTACGCTTATATTATAACACATTTTATAAGACTTGTCAAGCTTTTTATTAAAGACCATTAACTTTAGTGATTTCCTTAAGTCTCTGGAGTCCTCTTTTCATGCCAAGCTCGTAAGCCTGTTTGTACGCCCATGAGGGTGTATCAAAGGCCTCAGGTGTTATATTGCCAAGACCTTCAATCTCTTTGTTGATGAGCTCGTTAATCCTCTTGAGTAATATGTCAGAGGCTAATAACTGAGCCATCATTGTATCTCTCTCCAGTCCTGTTAAGCCTGCTAAGACTGGAGAGGTTATCTTCTTACTGTTCTTTACCACGTAGCAAATCTCCTAACACACGCTGTTGAGCAATGTCGTTGTACAGGTCTGCTTGGTTAGCTCCTTCCTGAGCCTGTGCCAATCCTTCTGCCTTGACTTGGTCAACTTGTTGTGAGAGCCTTTCTACAAGTTTCTGTTGTGCTGTGATCTCGTACAGTCTCTTGTCTTTGCTGTACAGTGACGGGAATTTATCCAGACCAGACACATAGGAGAAGATCTGACCTAACACTGCAGGACTGAAGTTGTTACGTACAGCATCATCAAGGAACAAGGGGTTCTGTCCCAACATCTGTAGAGTCTGAGCCATCTGGGACTTCTCTTGAGCTATTGAGGTTCCCATTACACGGATATGTCCCAGTGCTTTGATGTCATCTATCTTTACATCTTGGAAGGAGTAGAACTCATTAGTGTCATCCCAGTATTTCAGTTTTATCGTCTGCCCTGCCTTCTTCTTTAGGTATAGCTGCAGCATGGCATTGATGAGAGGTTCAAAGATCTCCTGTTCAAACTTACGAATCTGTCTTTGGAAAATACGAGTAGCTGCAGTGAACAACTGATTAACCTCAAACATGGTCTTCTCACCAGGAGTTCTGAAGCCTAACACTTCCTTAGGAGAACCTGCAAACTCTTCCATCTTTGCTTCGTAGTTGGCTATTAACGTGTCTGCTGAGAGAATGGATGTGTCTGGTGTGAGGTACCGTACATCACTATCAATGTCTGTTCTGATTTCATCCCCAGGCCCTAAAGCATCAGGCATATCAACATTACCTTTGATGAGCTTTACAGGGTTCACTGAAGCATCGTAGCAGTCGCTCCGTTTGTTTTCTAAGAAGTCAATACGAGCCTGCATACCTAAGAGGTTTTCTAATGGAGACATTCCCCACAGCGTATCTTTACGGTCTCTGTAGCTTGCTTTAAAGATATAATCGTAACCACACAGGTCATCCATAGGTTCTTCTTTTAAGACACAGGAGCGATCCATAATGGTGATCTTTACATTCTCATGGAGTTCATCCTTATCAACATCATAGAGAGTACCATAGAACGTGAGAAGCTCTACAACATCTGATGTGAGATATGCTGAGAGGTTACCAAAGCCTGCTATTTCAAGCTGGTCTCCTTTGATGGTGTCTCCGTTGGTCATTGCTGATAAGACCTCTCTACGGTTCTTCATAGCCATATCAAAGCCTTTCTTCATTACAGGATCTGTCTTGGCCATCAAAGCAACTTCACCCAAAGACAGCACTGTACGGATGATCTTTGGAGTCACATCAAAGCTTACTGCAGTGGGATCAAAGACAATGTCCAAGGGGTTAATCCGTGTGGCTTTAACACCTTCCCAGAAGAGGCTCTTTACACCTGCTGCATCTGTTACGTATTTGGATTCCCAGTACGGCATTGTGAAGGAGTTACCTGAGTCAATGTAGTCATACACAAGCTTCTCTACCACAGGCTTGAACTTGCCTTCATCAAGGATGCTACGTAAAAGATTACGGATAAGCTCTCTGTTCTGCTTAACATTGGAGTCCTGTGTGAATCCTTCAAACTGATAGTAGTCTGCCAAACTGAACAGACTTTCCAGTTCATATGTAACCAAGACATCACGTAATTGAGTCAGCTTTGGAATGTGTACGTTGGCAGACCAGGGCTGAGAAGCCTGTCCATATATTGTGTCTGTTGTAGTGCTGTACAGGTACTGTAATGTTCTACGGTACCGTTCTTCCCATTCTGCTCTGGCTTCCAACCATGTCAACCACTTTGCAGATATGTTCCGTGCTAATGAGTCTTTGGGAAGATTCACTTCCAAGTCAAATGTTTTCTGTGGCATTATAATGTTCCTCCAAATACGCCATAACGTTTCTGTTTAATCCTATTGTAGGTTCCTGTAAAGAGCTCAAAGGGTGGTGTGGCAATCTCTATAGCATCTGCAACAGAGTTCATGATATCATCATGCTCAGGCTTTGCTGCTAACAGTTCTGCTTCTAAAAGCTCACAATTACCACCTTTGTAGTGGAATATCTTGTTCTCCTCATATAAGGGTCTCAAGACAGAATCCATACGTACCACCTTGTCTCTCATAGGTTTGTACTCCTCAATCTGTACAGGATACCCCAAAGAGGCAAACTTATCCTTCATGTACTTGACAATCACAGACTGGGCTAATGTGGCTTCTCCTCTAACCTTCCTGAAGTGGTATTTGGTGTATAACTTCTCCATGTGCTCAAAGTAGTCATTGATGCGTTCTGTCTTGAACCTGTCAATGTCTAGAATGTACAGGAGCTTGTCTGAGGTCATACCTACCACTGCAATACAGGAAGAGTCTGCAGCTGCTGAGAGGCTATATGCAAAGTCCACTGCAGCAAAAATGTTGAGCTTCTTACCTCCAATGGTCCATTTACCGTTATCCTCTGCAAGCTTCTCTTTCTCGTAGTAGATGAAGTTCTTTCTGTCGTATCTTGATGCACCTACCCTGTTAGGGTCATTGTAGTACTGTGCATAGAACTGAGACACATCAAGGTAGTTCCCTTTGATACGAGACAGCTCTTGCATGTTGTACCCAAAGGCTTTACCATCAGACCTCTTTGCTCTGGGCCACAGGAACTCTCCATCCTTTTCAACCTCTCGTTGGAAGACACTCCAGCTTTTCTTCTTACCAATGAGGTTTCCTTCTGAGTCATATTGGTCTTCATAGGCATTCAGGAGCCTATCATATAGGTCCTTAGGGTCATATCTGGTACCTACTGCTACAATCATACCACCAGCATTCAAGATGGACTGCATTTGACTGTAACGCTCCTCTACAAGCCTTCTACCTGAGGGATTGTTGTTGTTTGGCTCTACAAGGTCATCCAAGACAATCAAGTCTGCGTGTGCACCAGTGGTTGTGGTGGTCAATCCTGCTGTGGATACGGTACTATCACGGACACCCTCACGAGTTCTTATGGGAGAATCCACACAGATCTCTGATGCAGACCATTTGTCCCTGTTTCCTTCAATGGGGTTGATCAGATCTGGCCATAACTTCTGGTGTAATTTGCTCTCCAGCGTCTGTTTAATGCTTCGTAATTGCTTTTCTGCTAGGTCTGTGGTACTGGAACAGTAGAGAATCGTTATAGCAGGGTTCTTCACTATCCTCCAGTTACAGTACATACCAATAATAAAGCTCTTTCTGTGCCCTCGAGGGAGCAATCCAAGCAAATATGAGGCCTTTTCAGGGTTATTCTGTAGAAAATCACAGAACTCCTTGTGTACCATCCCCATTACTGCATAAGGAGCTACTGTTCTGATGTAGTCGTAGAAGGATTCTTCACAGAGAATACGCAATAAAGACACCTTATCCTCTGGTTGCTTGGCTTCATAGGACACTGTGTCTGTCTTTGCAGGTCTTCCCATGGTACGAACTGTACCGTCCTCCTTAATTAAGACCCTGGACTCTCGTAAAAGCTTCTTGGATTTCCCTGTCTTCACTTAAGATCTCATTAGTTCTTTGTTGAATTTCTCTCTTTGAAGGTCTACCTCTGGAAGAAGACTCCTCTTTACCACCAATACTACTGCAAAGGAACTTCAATGCTGCCATTGATGTCTTCGCATCAGCTGTCTCAGACAGTCTAACAATGCTCTTGTAGTTGTCTGCTAGGAATCTTGCCCTGGCTTCCTCCCTCATTAACTGAACAGCGTTCTTTAACACCTTGTGCTCTGTAATGGCTTTCCATAAATCAAACCTACCACCTAATACAGCATCCACAAATTCAACCTCTTGAGGGTCTCTGTAGTACTGCAGGAATAACCTCTTGAAGCTGTAGGTGTCTTCTGTGTCATCCTCTCCTAGGTTAAAGACAGGCTTAAATGGAGCATCCTGTGGTAATATGGCTTCTGAGAATAACTTTCCAGCTCCTTTACCACGGTATTCATTGAAAAATTCTTTAAGGTTCACTTTAGGCATAGCAGTATTATATCACAGTTTTTCTGTAAAGTCAATAGGAAAATTTAACACAAATGCTAATTTTTGGTATTGACAAGGTGTTTTTAAAGTGGTATACTATTATAAAGGGTTATAAAAGATCACTTTTCTTTTTTCCCTTTTTTTATTTCAACGTTATATTCCGTTGGCAAGTTGTCAGCAAGTATTTGTTTGCAATCGTAATTTTCAAAAGCATAGTTAAATAATTTTGAGCAATCTGCAAAAGCAGATGATCCAATAATCTACAGAGAAGGTGGGAAATCAACATGAATTAAATTAGTACAGCTCTAGAAAGCATCAGCCTCAATAGAGGTAATAAC
>ERZ808048.215-NODE-215-length-12160-cov-8.606306_pt1 | contig 12160 bp, 10 predicted proteins | sample MGYA00380197_ERZ808048 | MGnify/ENA primary metagenome ERZ808048 (study PRJEB31490, sample SAMN06133377) | cow dung metagenome | isolation source: M1 | host: cow | place: China: Chengdu | collected 2015-05 ... | reverse complement strand
TAGGTATCTCTTCTTCTGGTGTACACAGCAACGGCTTCAGTCTCGTGCGCAAGGTAGTTAGTGATGCAGGTCTAGACTTGCATACTGTTTACCCAGAGCTCAGCGCAGACAAGAAACTCGGCGAAGTGCTCCTCACCCCAACTCGCATCTATGTAAAGCAAGTATTGGAGGTGATCCACAACTGCGATGTGCACGGCGTGGCGCATATCACCGGTGGTGGCTTTGATGAGAATATCCCTCGTATCTTGAAAGAGGGTCAAGGCTTCAGCGTGACTGAAGGTTCATGGGAGATCTTGCCTGTGTTCCAATGCTTGGAGAAGTGGGGTAATATCCCTCACCGTGAGATGTTCAACATCTTCAACATGGGTATTGGTATGGTGATTGCTATGCCAGCGGCAGACGCAGAGAAAGCCATCGCTATCCTCGCTAAGCACGGCGACAAAGCGCAAATCATCGGTAAAGTCATCGAAGGCGAGAACGAGATTATCTAATAGTAATTAAAATTTTTAAGGTATAAAAAAGATATGGCAAAAAGAGCATTAGTCAGCGTAAGTAACAAATCAGGATTGGTAGATTTTGTGAAGGGTCTGCAAGCAGCAGGCTGGGAAATCATCGCTACAGGTGGTACACAAAAATTATTAGAGAACTCAGGCGTTAACACCATCGGTATCAGTGATGTAACTGGTTTTCCTGAGATCTGTGACGGTCGCGTTAAGACCCTTCACCCTAAGGTACATGGTGGTCTTCTCGCACGCCGTGATGAACCATCTCACCTCCAAGCGTTGGAGGAGAATGGTATCTCATTCATCGACCTCGTGTGCGTGAACCTCTATCCATTCCGCGAGACCATCGCTAAAGAGGGCGTAAGCATGGCAGACGCTATTGAGAACATCGATATAGGTGGCCCATCTATGCTCCGTTCAGCAGCGAAGAACTACAACGATGTGACCGTCGTTTGCGATCCAGCAGACTACGACACCATCCTCGCTGAGATCAACGCTACGGGCAACACCACTCTCGAGACTCGTCTCCAACTCTCTGCTAAGGCATACACCCACACCGCGCAATACGATGCTTGCATCGCTACTTACATGCGCGAGAAAGCTGGCCTCAACGAGAAACTCTTCCTCGAGTTCGACCTCAAGCAAGGTCTTCGTTATGGCGAGAACCCTCACCAATCGGCTAAGTTCTATGCATCCACCAAAGCTATCCCATTCTCACTCGCCAGCGGCAAACAACTCCAAGGCAAGGAGATGTCTTACAACAATATCCAAGACGCTAACGCTGCGCTCAATATCGCTCGCGACTTCCAAGAGCCATTCTGCGTAGCCCTCAAGCACATGAACCCATGTGGCGCGGCTGTAGCTGCTACCATCGAAGAGGCTTGGCAAAAAGCATACGAAGCAGATACCGTAAGTATCTACGGCGGTATTGTGATCTGCAACCGCACCATCACCAAGGAGATTGCACTCGGCATGAAGCCTATCTTCCTCGAGATCGTCATCGCTCCTGACTTCACCGATGAGGCAATGGAGATCTTCGCTACCAAGAAGAACCTCCGCGTGATCCAAGTGGACATGACTCCAAGCACCGAGGCGATTGACCAATATGTGAGCGTGAACGGCGGTTTGCTCGTACAACACCTCGACACCCAAATTGAGACGATCACAGCTGACATGTGCGCAACCAAGGTGCAACCTGATGCGGCAACCCTCGCAGATATGCAATTCGGTTGGAATATCGTTAAGCACGTGAAATCCAATGCTATTGTAGTGGTTAAGAACGGCCAAACATTGGGCGTAGGCGCCGGTCAAATGAACCGCGTCGGTAGTGCTGAGATTGCTATGAAGCAAGCGCACGCTGCAGGTGTGACCAAAGGTCTTATCCTCGCTTCTGACGGCTTCTTGCCATTTGACGATACCGTAGCATTGGCTGCTCAATATGGCGTGACCGCTATTGTTCAACCAGGCGGCAGTATCCGCGACAACGACTGCGTAGTGAAGGCAGACGAACTCGGTATCTGCATGCTCATGACTGGCACACGCCACTTCAAGCACTAATTAGGTAGATTATATTATCATAAAACGCTGCTTGTTGTGAGGACAAGTGGCGTTTTTATGATAATTATTTACAAAACATTTTGTTATTTCAAATAAATATATTACCTTTGCACGCATAATCCTTTAATCATAGTCAAAACTAACATACCATGTTTACACAATCTGACCTTGCCCAACTCGGCGCACGTGGCATCTCCGTAGAGAAAGCCGAAAAACAACTCCAGGCCTTTGCGACTGGTTTTCCTGAATTAGATATCGTTTCTGCCGCATCGGTAGGGAACGGAGTGCTCAACCCATCAGAAGAGGAAATAGATGCCTATGTGAAGGCGTGGCAAGACTACCTCAATGAGGGACATACAGTGCTGAAATTTGTACCAGCAAGTGGAGCAGCAAGTCGTATGTTTAAGAACCTTTTTGAGTATCTAGAAGACGGCAAAAAGACGGATTTCATTGAGAAATTCCTTGCTGAGAAAGATCGTTTTGCTTTTGGTCCACAACTAGCTAATTTGGATGAACAAGCTGCTGTGAGTCACCTGCTAAAAGACATGAACTATGGCAATTTACCCAAGGGATTGCTTCTCTTCCACGCTTATGAAGATGGACCACGCACTCCAGCACTTGAGCATCTTGTGGAGGGCGCGATGTACGCTTCATCCAAAGGAGAAGTAAATATCCACTTCACGGTTAGCCACGAACACCTACCTCTATTTCAAGCACATATCGCAGCACATCAAGCTGCATATGAGGAGAAACTAGGTGTGAAATTCCATATCTCATATTCTGAGCAAAAGCCTTCTACTGACACTATTGCTGCTAATCCGGATGGTACTCCTTTCCGTACGGCTGACGGCAAGTTGCTCTTCCGACCAGGTGGGCATGGTGCACTCATTGAGAACCTCAATGAACAAGATGCAGATGTGATCTTTATCAAGAATATTGACAATGTAGTGCCAGATCGCCTCAAGGGGGATACTATTCGTTATAAGCAACTGCTTGCTGGTGTGTTGGTGACTGAGCAAAAGCGTGTGTTTGAACGTCTGCAAGACCCAAATCTCTCTATGGAGGAGCGCACTCGCCTTGCACGTCCGCTGCGTGTATGCGGTGTGGTAAAGAATACAGGTGAGCCAGGCGGTGGACCATTCCTTGTGCGCGAGGAGGATGGTAGTATCTCGTGTCAAATCTTAGAGTCAAGCCAAATTAGTGACCCTGCACTCATGCAACAAGCTACCCACTTCAATCCAGTGGACCTCGTGTGTGCTACCCGAGATGTGGATGGTAAACCATATTATTTGCCAGAATTTGTAGATGAGAAGACAGGCTTTATCTCGCACAAATCAAAAGATGGTAAAGATCTGTTAGCATTGGAGTTGCCAGGATTGTGGAATGGCGCTATGAGCCGTTGGAATACGATTTTTGTAGAAGTGCCAGTTTCTACTTTCAATCCAGTAAAAACGGTCAACGATCTTCTCCGACCAGAGCATCAATAATTTGCTCGCAAAGGGTAGGGATGGGGGTTTGCCCATCGTTATTGATGATGATATTTGCACGCAGGCGGTCTTGTTCGGTCGCCTGCGTTCGCATACGTGCGCGCACTTTCTCTATAGTAGAATGATCGCGCGCAACTGCGCGTGCGAGACGAATATCCTCAGGAGCTGTTACTGCTACTACTTTGTCGCAAAGCGTATCAAAGCCCGCTTGATAGAGGATAGCACATTCGATGAAGAAGAGACCGCTTCGCTGTTGAACCGCTTCGCTGTCGGAAGTTGGACCGTTACTGCTGTTAGATGCTAGATGTTGGAGGATGTCTTGGCGGACAGCAGGATGAACGATGGCGTTGAGTTGGGCAAGCAAGGATTTGTCAGTAAATACGCGCTGTGCTACTAATGCGGTTTGGTACACACCATCGGCATATACCTCTTTGCCAAAGAGTTGCTCTATCTGTTGGCGCACCGCGGCATCTTCTACAATCAGGCGTTTGGCTTCGCTGTCGGTGTCATACACCGCATAACCCATCTTGCGCAATTGCTTCGCAATCGTGCTTTTGCCACTTCCTATGCCACCAGTGATGCCTATGAGCATAATTATGAATTAAGAATTAGAATTGGAAGTAAATAAACGCTTGCAAATCTGCAGTTACAAACTGATATACGCCTACCACAGCCACAACTGCAATCAATATGATAGCCCACATTGGTAATAGCGCAAAACGCACTCTATACCATCGCTTTACGCGACTGGGTAGCCAGTGAATCACCATGCCCAATAAAAATAGTATCACTACGTTGCGATACTCCCACAAGAAATCGGGGATAATACTATTATTCCATGCTCCACCAATCTGATTCACCATGTTCTTAGCAGTCTCCCAAGCTTCTTGGTTGGCTGTCTCAGGGTCGAGGTTACTGCCCGAACGGAAGAAAAGGCGTGTGAACGTGATAAATACGAATGTCTGTAAAACAGCCCAAGCAGTGGAGAGGCTATTGGCGAAAGGTGATAGGTGAGAGGCTATAGGCGAGAGTAAGTTGCCTTGTCTCATTAGGATGCGTTCGTACCACCAATAGAAATAGCGTATCGCGGTACCAATCCATAATGCTATTCCCCATACAAAGAAGAGATTCCAGATAGGAGCATTCAGCATACTATAAGCGACCCATAAGCCACCCATAAGCATACTCATCAGCAGCATTTTGATATTCCAATTCATCTTAGCCCATATCTTATAGACAATCATACCCGCACCATTGAGTGCACCCCAAATGACGAAGTTCCAACTTGCACCGTGCCACAAACCTCCCAAGAGCATAGTAATGAATGAGTTGACATTGCCCGCAGTAATCTTGTTTTTGACTGCTTTACCGAGAATAGTGCGGTTGCCACCTAATGGAATATATAAATAACTTTTCAACCAACGGCTAAGCGACATGTGCCAACGGCGCCAGAATTCTTGTGGATTGCGCGACTTGTATGGCGAATCGAAGTTCTGTGGCAGATAGAATCCCATCAACATCGCAATACCGATGGCAATATCCGTGTAGCCCGAGAAGTCGGCATATACTTGCAGCGAGTAGGCAAATAACGCAAATAAGTTCTCAAATCCGCTGAAAAGCAACGGGTTCTCAAACACGCGGTCAATCAAATTGACTGCCAGATAATCACTCAATACAATTTTCTTGATGAGTCCGTTGAGTATCCAGAATACTGCCATGCCGAAGAGACGGCGACTTAGGCAGAAGGGCTTGTACAACTGCTGAATAAACTCATTGGCACGCACAATAGGTCCTGCCACCAAGCCAGGGAAGAAACTTACATAGAAGCCAAAGTCGAGTATGTTCTTTACTGGTTTTACATGCCCACGGTACACATCAATGGTATAGGACATTACTTGGAAAAGGTAGAACGATATACCTACAGGTAGGATAATCTTGTCCACCATGAAGCGTCCGCTCTCGCTGAATCCGTTGCCGATATAGGCGAAGATATCAAATACAGCAAACTCTGTTCCGAGCAGGTTATTCACCACATTGGTGAAGAAATATGCATACTTGAAATAGCATAGCAGTCCCAAATCAATCACTACGCTCAGCGCCAGCCACCACTTGGCTCTTTGTGATGCATTTTGACCATTCTGTTTTTTGTTTACGTATATCCGCTGCGCAATCAGCCAATCGCTTAGCGTGACAAAGAGCAAGATGAGCAGGAACAATCCGCTGGTCTTGTAGTAGAAGAACCAACTGACTGCCATCAGGAATATATTGCGAAGGTGTAATCGTGCTTTTTCGCCTTTCGCCTGTGTGCGATGCGTACCTACCTCCATGATCATTGCAAACACCGCATATACCAATGCAAAGAACGCCCAGAAATAGAACTGGGTGAAGAGTAGCGGACTCTCGCTGTTAAAACCGAATATGTGGTGTAGAAATTCCATTTTCTTCAGATTAGAGGTTAAAGGTTAGCATTTAAAGGCTGGGGCTGATAATTCATTAGCCAATCGTAAAGCATCTTTCCCACCTTATTAGCTCCTGCGCGGGTAAAGTGCACATAATCGCTACCAGCCCAACCAATCTCTACCCATTTCACCATACTATTTTGTCCGCCCATGGCATCATACATACTCCAATAGGCAATTTGTTCTTCTTCTGCCATCTTCTTGAGCAATCTATCCATGTATGGCACCAACGGATACGTTACCATCTCGCCATCAATGCGAGTGGACATATCGCTAGGACCAATAAACAAAATAGATGCCTCGGGGGCGCAAGCACGCAAGTAGCGAACTTGTTGGCGCAGCGTGCTACGCACATATCCGCTAATCGTAGAAGGATTTGCTGTTTGTGGAATCATATTACCACCAAACTGCAAGATTATCAGTCGTGTATTCGTATCGCGGTAGAAATTGCTCAACGAGGTACTATCAATCTTGCTGAAAATGTTGCCAGAGCAACCACGCATAGGGATATTATCTACGATTACACCCGTCGGTGTCTCCAGACTTATACCATATACCTTGCCCTTACCCTGCAAATGAATTTCGCACTTAGTGGTGCTGTCAGGAAGGGTATAGTGCACTGTGGTGTAGGATTGTGTAGCGGGGTGTAGAATGGTATCTTGTACCATGATATAGCCACTTATACTATCAGTGAGAAGACGGACACGGTTGAAATAGTTGTGTGGTTTGCGTTTATGGTCAATAGGTTCAATATTTATCACAATATCTTCGCTGCCAGCTACCAAGGTGCTATTCATTATTGCTACCTGTCCCATCACGCCATAATCATCGTTATTCAAACGCATCGAGCGCGGACCATATACCAAGTAGCGTTTGGGACCACCTTGCGCGGTCTGTACCACATTATTGATTGACAAGCGTTGGCGAATAGTGCGTGTGGGGATTGTCTGGTGTAGTGGTATCAAACCTATACCACCACCGCCATATTGTTTTTGCCAATGCTCGCGCAAGACGTTAGTAATACGATCTTCTTCTGTTTGCGAATCACCATAATGTACCACCCGCACAGGCATACTGCTTGTGCTATCTAATGCTGCGTAGAATGCTGCCAAGTATGCACGAGTATCCACTTTTTTCGCTGTGCCTTGTGGCGTTGTATTGTTGATGGTTTTTATCTCGGCTTCGCCTCGAACGATTATTTCGCTTTCCTTACCTACAATATCTTCACGTTGTTGGCTCGTTTCGCTTGCATTGGCCGTTTGAGGTGTAGTATTTGTAATCATTATTGTGGTATCGGCTTCAGCGAGCAATAGCGTATCAATTGTTAGTTGTAAACTATCAACTGTCTGTAATTCCAGTACGTCCACCAATGTTGGGAAACGCAGATTCCATTTGCCGATATGCCAACCGCCATTGGGTACAACCGAACTAATCACGCCTAATAGCGCAATTACCGTCCAGATGATATATGCAATATGCTTTGGCTTCATGTGGTATGATTTACAAATCAAAATTTATGAAATAAACTGCAAAGATACGAAAAAAAATGCATATATACGCTTAAAATTGCATTGAAAATCAACTTTCTGATATTTTTGTTTGTATATGTGCAATTTTTATCGTACCTTTGCAAACTAAATCGTACATTAGGTAAATTGTAAATTCGTAAATCAATCATCACTGTTGCTTCGGAGAGTAAAAAAATATATACGTGATAATGGCTTGCTCACAGCAGGCGGTCGTGTGTTGGTGGGAGTGAGCGGAGGCGCCGATAGTGTGGCGTTGTTGGACGTATTGCAACGCGGAGGATATGATTGTGTGGTGGCACATTGCAATTTTCATCTTCGTGGAGCAGAGAGCGAACGCGATGAGGTGTTTGTAAGGCAATTAGCGTCCTCATTGCCCTTGTATGTGAGGGATTTTGATACGACATCATATGCCCATGAGAAAGGGGTAAGTATTGAATTGGCAGCACGTGAATTGCGATATCAATGGTTTGCAGAGTTGGCTATGCAGGAGCACTGTGAGGCAATAGCTGTAGCACATCATCAAAACGACCAAGCGGAAACTGTGATTATGAATCTCAAACGTGGGTGCGGGATACGCGGACTATGTGGCATGCGTGCGAAAAGCAGAAATGCCTATGCACTCAATGAGATACCCGTCGTGCGCCCGCTATTGTGCACGACACGCGCATACATTCTGCATTATCTACACGATATTCGAGGAAAGGCATGGGTGGAGGATTCGAGCAATAGCGATACGGACTTTACGCGTAATGCCGTGCGTGAGTCGTTGTGTGGCTACAGCCAATCGGAGATAGAACATATAGCAGCCACCGCTGAGCATATGCAGGGGTATGTGGATTGGCTGGACGGGCAGGATACCAAAGCCGCTGGTAAAGCAAAATTGTATGAAGAACTGAAAGATTATGGCTTTGCAGAAGTGGGGAAAATGTATGATGCACAAACCAAAGGGGTTGGAGGAAAAACATTCTACTCACATTCGCATAAAGCTGTGCTTAAGAAAGGAAAATTTGAGATAATCGTTCGAGGCGAAGGTTGAGATAAGAAAGTATCAAATTATAGTTTGTAAATTGTCAGATTGTAAATCACAATATGGTATAATCGGTAAGCCGTTAGGACATTCCTTTTCGGAGCAATACTTCACGGATAAGTTTGCCTTGGAACATGTGCCTGCGACGTATCAGGCGTTACAGATAGATGCGATAGAGGAAGTACTACCATTGTTGCAGATACTAGATGGGATAAACGTAACCTATCCCTATAAGGAGGAAATCATACCGTATCTAACCGCATTGGATGAAACGGCACGTGCGATAGGGGCGGTGAATGTGGTGCATCATGGCAAAGGATACAACACCGATTGGATAGGGTTTAGAGATAGTTTGATGTCGCTAATACAAGGCAATGAACAGGCATTGCTACTGGGGACGGGAGGCGTAAGCAAGGCAATTGCCTATGCACTCAAGCAAATGGGAATTGGGTATACGCTAGTAAGCCGCAATCCCAATCCCAATGCGATAGGGTATGAGGATTTGACGGAAGCGATTATTAAGCAGCATACGATCATCGTCAACTGTACACCGCTGGGAATGCATCCCTATGAGCATGAGATGCCTAATATACCATACCAATTGCTCGGCGAGGCACATTTGCTCTATGACTGTATCTACAACCCCGAAATGACGCGCTTCTTGCGCATGGGGCAAAAACAAGGGTGTAGGGTGAAAAACGGATTGGAAATGTTGCATATCCAAGCCGATAGAGCATGGGAGATATGGAGTGAATTATGAATTAAGAATTAAAAAAAATAATCGTTTGAGGCGTAAGCCGAGACAAACAATAAGAAATATTATGAGAAAGAGTTTATTGAGCATATTGCTCGCTGTCCTATGTCATGTAACTATGGCACAGGTGTTGCAAGAGAATGAAACGGCAGTGGTGTATTACATGCCCAAAACTGCTTTAACCATTACGTTGAACTACGATATGGTGAAATACACTCCAGGCGTGTTCTACCAATACGCAGAACGCTACCTGGGCGCACAGGATGTGGTGGTGGAAGAGCGAATCAACTACCAATTGACAGATCTCACCGTTGAGCAATATACCACAGCAGACACCGAGCGTGCTTACAAAGTAACGCCACAAAAAGGTGTGCAAACACAAAAACTTACCTTGAGCGAAGATGGCAGATTGTTGGGGTATAATATAGGAGCGGATAGTATCCCTAATTCAAAAAACAAAATTCATAACTCCAAACTTAAAATTAAAAATTCAAGCACGCTGATGCCTTTGTTGGAAGAACAGTTTATGGCTGGCTCCACCGCAAAGATGGCAGAGGGAGCAGCGAAGATGATCTATCGCATCCGCGAAACACGCCTCAATATCTTGGCGGGTGATGTGGAACATGCGCCCGCTGATGGTGATGCCATGCGGTTGGTATTGGACCAACTAGCAGAACAAGAGCAACGCTTGGTGGAACTCTTTGTGGGGAAAAGTGAGGTGGAGCATCTGACGCATACATTCATTTACACTCCTACACAGAGCATAGAGCGCGAAGTGATCTGTCGTTTGTCGCAACATAGCGGGGTGGTGGGCAAAGATGACTTGAGTGGTGAGCCTATCTATCTCACGCTGAAGGCAACAAAACAAGCCTTGCAAGAGGTAGTGGAGCAAAATAGCAAAGCACCATTGCCATCGCAAATATACTACAATCTACCAGGAAGGGCACAAGTGAGCATTGAATATCAAAATCAAGAACTATGCAACGCGCAATATCTGGTGGCACAATTTGGAGTAGCAGTACCACTGGGACAAGAATTGTTCGGGAATAAACAAGAACCAGTAATTCATTTTAATCAGAAAACAGGGAATATATTATCCATTCAATAATGAGACAAATAGTAGCTATATTAGCGCTCATTGCTATGAGCATACCAATGAAGGCACAAGAACTGAAATGCAACATCAGCATCAATTCAGAGCAAGTGCAAGGATCAAACAAAGCGGTATTTACTACGCTCCAGCAGAGCATGGAAGAGTTCGTCAATACGCAACGATGGACAAATATGACATTCCAAGAAAAGGAAAGAATTGAATGTAGCATGATGATTGTAGTAAAAAGCGTACAGGATAATATGTTCGTCTGCGAGTTTACATGTCAAAGTCGAAGACCAGTATTTGGAACTACTTATACTACACCGACCCTGAATATTAAGGATGCTAATTTTACCTTTACTTATCAGGAGTATGACCGAATGGAGTTTCAACACAATACATTTACGAGCAATCTGACCGCACTGGTGGCGTATTATTGCTATTTGATCATTGCACATGATATGGATTCATTTGCTAAACTGGGGGGTACGCCATATTTTCAAGTATGCGAGGATATTGTTACTTCGGCGCAATCAGCATCGCTTGATAATGCTGAGATGGTGGGCTGGAAAGCCTTTGAGAGCAATCGTAATCGCTATGCCTTGACCAATAATCTGATGGACGAAGCGTTTAAGAAATATCGCGCATATTATTACGACTATCACCGCCATGGCTTAGATGAGATGGTTAATAATGTGGCTAATGGTCGTGCGCGCATAGCCAAGGATATCAAAGTGCTCAAAGAGGCATACAACGCTAGACCTGCTACTTATCTGGTGGGTACATTCTTGGATGCGAAATCGGACGAATTGGTTAATATCTTTAAGAGTGGTACTACAGATGAGAAAAAGATGGTGTATGAACTATTGATGGATATTGATCCTACGCGACAGGATACATACGAAAATATCAATCGAGACTAATTTTTTTAGGAAAATATTTGCTGATATCAAAAAAAAGTATTACCTTTGCAGCGGAAATGAACGAGGGGACCCGAAAAGGTTCCCTCAATTTTATAGAAATAGGATTATGATAGACAAATTACAAATACAAACTCTCGTGGCAGAAAAGTTGCAAGGCACTGGCTATGAGTTGATTACGCTGAAGGTAAACGCACAAAATGAAATCCTAGTTGAGGTGGATAAGATGGAAGGCGTAGATGTGGATTTTTGTGCGGAGCTGAACCACTATCTTGTGGAGCAATTGGATGCGCAAGGAATAGAGGATTATGCTCTGGAGGTGGGTAGCGTGAGTCTGACCGCTCCATTTGTGACTAAAATGCAATATCAAAAGCATTTGGGACACGATGTAGAGGTGCTTGCTGCGGATGGTAAGAAATATCGCGGTGCATTGGTTAGCGTGGATGAGGATAGCTTTGCTATTGACACCGAAGTGATGGTGGCTGTAGAGGGTAAAAAGCGCAAACAAAAAGAGATTCAGACGCTTACCTTCGCATACAACGCGGTGAAATACACCAAATATGACTTGAAATTTTAAGGACCTTGATGTCCTTAAAGTCTTTACTTGAATAAAATTAAAACAAAATAAGAAATGGCAGTAAAAAAACAAGATTCAATCAATTTGATTGACATTTTCTCAGAGTTCAAAGAACTCAAAAACATTGACCGACAAACGTTTATTAACGTGTTGGAGGATTCGTTCCGCAATGTGATTACCAAAATGTATGGTACAGATGCGAACTACGATGTGATTATCAACCCAGACAAAGGTGATTTGGAAATCTATCGTAA
>ERZ808048.214-NODE-214-length-12173-cov-3.962550_pt1 | contig 12173 bp, 8 predicted proteins | sample MGYA00380197_ERZ808048 | MGnify/ENA primary metagenome ERZ808048 (study PRJEB31490, sample SAMN06133377) | cow dung metagenome | isolation source: M1 | host: cow | place: China: Chengdu | collected 2015-05 ... | reverse complement strand
TTACTTTCTCCCTGATTCCGGTTGCAATATCACTCGCATTTTTAATGACATCAGATATGAGTGTAGTTACTTTCTCCCTGATTCCGATTGCAATATCACTCGCATTTTTAATGACATCAGATATGAGTGTAGTTACTTTCTCCCTGATTCCGGTTGCAATATCACTCGCATTTTTAATGACATCAGATATGAGTGTAGTTACTTTCTCCTTGATTCCGATTGCAATATCACTCGCATTTCTCATGACATCAGATATGAGTGTAGTTACTTTCTCCTTGATTCCCTCCCATAATTCCGTCAGGAAAGTCAGCCCGTCTTTGACCCATCCACATATTAAATCAATATATGAAGTCCAATCCGTATGCATCGTATTTTCAAATCTCTTGATAAAGAACGAAAGTACGTCATTACAATGTGTAACTATTTTGCCAAGACCCGTAGTGGCAGACCTCACTTTATTCATCGCCTTGTCCGCCAGTCCAAATTCATCCTTGAGTAATGGCTCTGTGAAACTCCGGAAATGTTGTTTAAGGATGTCTATTAAGCCCGTGTTAGTGAGTTCTGAACGGTTATCATCTTTTATAGTATCCAAGGGGTCATCGTCGGCGGCACTCCGCATCTCCCCATAGTTCATAAATGATGTATTCTGTAATCCCGTATTGAGTTTATATGGGTCTTTGTAATAACCGGATTCATATTTTTTAAACACATTTTCCATGTCATCAACAAAATCGCGTGCGACATGTGAGGTGTGGTCATCGATGAATTTGATAATATCGCCCAAAACAGGGATATCTCTGACGAATTGTATCACACCACCAATCAAACTATCTATTACACTCAGAGCCTGTCCAATAGCTCCTACTATAGCGCCAATTGCATCCAATAACCGTATAAACTTAGTCGTACTCAGGTCAATGATTGTTGCTAAAACTTTAAGCAAATTCTTATTACTAAAAATCGGTTCAATTAAATCCAACACACCCATTCTGAGCGAATCGAGATACATGCCGAGGGTATCCATTAACGCGGTGATGCGCATCGTGGTTTTTGCATGCCTATCCAGGGCATCATCCACATTACTGTATCTGCGCCTCATCAATTCGAGCGTGCCGCCGAATTTGATTACATCGTCATTTGCAAGTGCTGTGGATAATCTTCCAAGATTATCTGTCAACTTACCGGTTTGGCGAATTAAACCCTGGCGATATGCACCAGCTTCAGTTGCGGTTGTAGGGTCATAAGACCTGCGTTCTTTTACCAGGTTATCAGCTGTAGACGCAAATTCTTTCATCTTTTTAGTCGCGGAGTCTACGGCTTTAACTAATCCTGTGATAACAGCAACAGCAGCAGTTATACCCGCACTTATAACAGCTATCGCTATACCAATCGGACCAAGAGCAACACCCACACGTCCGATGAGTCCGGCGATTCTGGTCATTAAAGGGCCAAGCTTCGAAAAACCTTTACTAAGACCTCCTGCGGCTTTGCCAACAACACCGCCTTCTTCAGCTATTGCACCAAATCTGGCCCGCGCAACGTTTGTTTTTGTACTCAGTTTTTCGAAGCTTTTTGACAATTGTTCCGTTTTGTTCCGTATGTTTCTGGTTCCATCTCTACCGAAACTAACTGATTCTTTTATCCTATTTACACCGGACCCTATATTTCCAAGTGACCCGGATAACTTCGAATATGAAAGAGATGTTCCAATACTACCATTACCACTCACTGTTTTAGAGGCGGTTTCTCTCAGTTTTTTGGTTTTATCATCCAGAGTTTTTACACTGGATGTGGATTTTACGGTGGTCCCGTTTACCTGTTGCATCTGCTTCAGGATTTTATCCAGCTTTTTTGAATACTTATCAAGTTCCTCGGTGTTTACGCCAACACCGATTTCGATTTTTCCATCTTCATTTACCATTCATTTACCTCCTCTTACGGCATATCAGGCGGCATATTTGAACGGTTCCGGATTGCAGGGATTAAATCTTCTGGTTTTCCCCCGCCGTTCGGCGAACCCGTATCTGCAGTGCGTGGTTCATCCACACCTGTTGATTCCTCACGAATCCGCCGCATTTCTTCAGCTACATCCGAAACAAGCGGGTAATTTTCAAGAAGTGTGCGATTACTAACTTTCATATTTAATGCAACCATAAGATTCGTTATTTCCTCGTCGGAGCGGTAATCGACATCATCAAATGTTAATTTCCATTCACATGCACGGGATGCCGGAAAAATCAGGTGAGTAATATCACGAATCATAAGCTGGATATTATCTACAAGTATAGTTGTAGACGCACGCAGTGTTGCCTGCATTGCACGGATTACCTCTTCCCTGAGATTCGATTTTGCATAATCCCCCTGTTCATTGAAACCTCCTCCTGCTTCAAATATCATGGACCGCAGATATGCAAGCTGTTTAAGAACCGGTTCTGTCTGTGACTGGAAATTTACAACTTCAAGTCCGCCTCCCGGTTCTTCCGCAGTGTTCTGGACGCGGAAAATACGGGTCTGTGCAAGCAATTCGGGGGCAATATCGAGTTCATCTGAATTTTTCACCACAAGGATACCCCCGCCCGGATACTGTAGTGTGGTATCTAACCAGTCGGATGCAATACCATCATAAAGGTCGATAAGGTGCTTAATGTTGTGCAGGATAGGGACACCCAGGTCATTTGCGCATACTTTGTACAGCGGGATATACGGAGAAATTGATACAGGTTCCCGGCCGAAATCGTTCTTTTTCTCGAGATTAACACCCATCCGCGAAATCAATCCTTTAAGTTCAGTATCACCTATATCAAACGAGGTATAATCGTATTTACCAATTACATCCCAAGTTCCTACTACCTGTTTGGGATTTGTATCATTCGAGATTGCGGCTTCGGATACAGTACCTTGTGTATTGTATCTTTGGCGAACTACGCCGTTTGCTGTATAAATTTCCTGTAAACCGTTCGCAGTACGTATCACTGCGCATATTTCACCTAAATCGTTGACGTATTCGGTAATTTCCCATGCAGGGAAATGTGTAATCCTGACTCTGCCATACTGGTCTTTGGATGGATATACGTATACAAATCCACCAATGATTGCATCGCGTACGATTGGTCTCAGGACGCTTGGAATCCAGAATTTCTTAAGCTGTTCGCTTAATCTTCCGAATATCTTGTCTTCGAGGTCTGCGTGTAAACTCGGGCCCGGAGTTGCGGAATGTATGTCACGTAACTGTACAATATGCATCTTACGGTTGAGAAAATGATTTACTCTCTGATTTACAAGTGTATAACAAAACCCGCTCGAAACCTGTGCGTTTGATAATGCTTTATTAAGTTCCTTAACCTTACCATCTACAAGCGCAGTTCGCTTTTTTCTATGGATATTTGTCCTACCTTTATAATATTCAAGAGATTCTACACGTAAATCAAACCACGAATCTTCAATATGAATCATTATCATATTAATATGGACGATATATATTTATAACTATATATGTATACTATTTATATACGGACCAAATGGTCTGGAGGTACATAAATTATGTTACTGAAAAAAATTGTCAAGGTTATTCTGAAAGTACTGAATGACCCTGAGATTAATGCATTAATCCGCAGTTTTCTCCATTCTCTGACAGATGAAGAGAAAGAAGAAGTGAAAAACGAGCTGGAGACCATGGATGTTAAAGATGTCTAACATGGATGTTAAAGATGTCTAAGGTCAATCAATTATTCAAGCGTTTTTTCCTTTCTCTGACAGATGAAGAGAAAAAAGAAGTGGAAAACGAACTGGAGACTATGGAAGTCGAGGAAGTTGCTGAAGAAATTGCAGAAGACATTTCTGAAATTGTCGTAGATACTACTGGAGGAGAAAATGATACAGAATCTGAAGATGTTGATGAAGCAGATGCTGAAGCTGGGGCTGGTATTGATGATGGCGATACCGATATTGTTGATGCAGATACCGAAGCTGGGGCTGACGCTGATACTGAAGCTGATGCAGATACCGGAGCAGAAGATGCAGAAGCTGATGCAGAAACTGAACCAGAAGTAGATGGTGAAGATAATGTTGATGCAGAAGCTGAAGACGATGATGCTATTGACGCTGGAGAAGATAGTGATATCGATTCTGAAGACGGTGCTGATGATGTACAAGCTGGCGTGGAAGCTGAAGGAGAAGCTCCAGAAGCTGAAGCAGAAAGTGAAGGCGATGATACAGAATCTGAAGCAGAAGATGAGGACGATGATGTAGAATCTGATGCAGAAGCTGAAGACGATGACGCCGAGGCGGAAAGCACCGTCGTCAAAAGAATTGCAGATATCGAAGCAAAACTCGATATGATTATCCAGATGCTTACTACTTCTGGTCCTGATGGCACTCACGTACCATTTGTAAATATCCCCGGTAAATCCCAGTATCACGATAATATGGAACTTGGGGAAGCAATCCCTTTATTATTTAAGGGCAGTTTTAAATAAATTATTTAGGTGTAAATTAAATCATGGCTAAAGATATGAAGGCTCTTAATACTAGAGCATATGTAGGAAACCCGGTACCTGCTGAACGCGTACTTATGAACCGCGCGAACGCATCTGTGGGTAAGTTTATGCGCGACAGATTTGGTAGGGATAACAACGTTTACAAACTTATTCCGAAGAATCCGTGTGTTGACCAGTTTGGTTCTCCATCCCTGAAATATAGTTGGAGGTCAACTGACCAGGAAATGATGGCCGGAACTTCCCCGTGGAACTCCATCATCGAAGAACAGTGGATTTCTGGCTACGTGCATGAAACTAACATGTACAGATTCTCCAACGCGGTAACTATTGATGAAGACTTAATTGATATGGGCATTGCTGTACCGGAACTCGACATTAAGCAACAGCTTATTGCCGCATCTGATGCAATCGGCAACCTTATGAATGATATGATTATTCGCGGTGACCCAAGCAAGAAGAATCCAAAGGACCCGGTTGAAAACATCGGCGCATTTAAAGGCCTGCTTACCTATGCACGCGAAAATAAACAGGTATTAAGCGCGAATCCGATTGATCTCACCGCACCGTTATACAGCAAGGACGACAGAGGTAACAAAGAGTCCATGGTAATTGCACAGAATATTGGTGCTATTATTTCCATGATGGACCCGAAACCGACTTTCTTAATCGCAAATAATACTACTATCAATGCGCTTTCTGCAGTTGCGATGTCCCTCGGACAGTACCAGCTCGTGCATTCTGACTGGGATGTTGGAAAACTTCTGCCGAGCTTCTGTGGTATTGCAATGATTTCGGCAGGTAGCCGCGCAAACAACCGCTACGAAGAAATTATCCCGTCAGTGATGCAGGAGACCTCGAACTCTGCAGAAGCACAGGCTGATGGCACTAAAAAGACTTTCGATTACAAATCCCAGATTATCCTCGGTTCTTTTGGAGATGATTCAATTTTCGGCCTTACTAAGCAGAAAGATGATGTATATATCCGTGAACGTCCACTGGATTCCAACATGAAGAAGTTTATCCTTAATTATTGGTTCGGTATGGCTTGCGTCGGTCCAAACTGTCTCCGCGTTACTGATGTACTTGTTCCGAAGGACCTTGTCATCAGAACTCAGATGCCATAAACTCTGGGGGTTAAAATGACATATTTTACAATTAACAACCCTGACTGGGATGGAAACGAGTGGATTTGTGCGCCCCCGACTGCAGGGATGCATGATGCAACATACGATGTAGTCCGCGAGCCGTGTCTCCCTCTTGAATTACGTCCGCCGTGTCTTGAGGGTATCCGCCTCACTCAGGAAAATGGAATGGATGATGCATCTCATATGCACCACGTAATGTACTGCGGACTCCCGAACTCAATCTATTTAGGGGAGCCACTGTTTCCATACATCCTTTCCGATGAGGATGTATTTGACGGTCAGGGCGATGTAAAACAGTACGCACTCTATGAGAAATTAATGTATAACCAGTCCGAGTTAGATGATAAAAATAGCCGGGTGCCGTGCTTGGTTGACATCAAGGCCGATTACATTCTGACTGAGTTTGCATTTGATACCGGCGAGTATGGATATGATTATGTAGTTGTACCCAGTAAAGCATTTGAGTTATCCTCAGATTTAACTGATGATATTGAAGCCTCATTACTTAACAGGGATACTGTAGAGGCCGTTTTATCAGAAGATATTATGATTCCAGTGCTTCGCGTCAAAGAGGCTTTCGATGTGAATAAGCTCCGCTACAATATTCATTTCGTCGCTCCGCCTGTTTGGGGGCAGTTTATTCCTTCCTGGGATGTTACAGTATATTACGATGATTATCAGTTACCGTGGTGGGCCTATCAGGTTAAGCTTAAAGCAACTAAAGATGCGAAAAAAGCAGATGTCGTAATCAAAATCTTAGGTATCGATGAAGAAATCCATATTGAAGATGTTGAAATCGTTCCGTTCGAAACACTGAAGGCTGAAGGTGAATTCGGTATTCCGGAAGTTCGCGCTATACCGGTAAGAGGGTATGATAAAAAAGAAGGTAGTTACGAGATTGTCTCAATTCCTCGTGGTATCGAAGCATGCGTCCCGGATGTAGTTGTATCTGTACGGTATAATGGTAAAATGTATCCGCTTAACTGCAGTATCCATGACACTAAACCTAAACAGAATCCACTGGAAGACGATAATACCACTTACAGTTGGCCGCATGTAAAATTCTACGTCAGTATGGACGGAGACGATAAAAAAACCCATCATATCGTTGTTGGGGAGGATGCCGATATTCCTGTATTTGTAATGCGCGGCCCTGCAAAAGCAGTTGAGCCGGAAGAGCCAGTTGAACCGGAAGAGCCAGTTGAACCGAATCCTGAGAACTAAATATGAAATTAGAAATATCTCCTACTGAGATTTCGGTTGTGTGTGGTACAGATTTATCTACCACTATCACCGGATTAAATATAACGTATACAAACGAGTTCGGCCATGAGGTTGAAATCAATCCTCGTTATTGTGTATATTCGCCTAATATCAAGGAAGGATATCATATCAGCGAAGATACAGACGTTTTAGTATCGTATGGTTCAGGGGAAGATATGTGCACTGCAAATGTATTATATACGGTAAAACCTAACTCTATAGAAGTACCTATCGCACTGGTAGCTGATGATTTTGTCACACCTCTCTCAGGGGATTTGCGTAAAAATATCGTGGCATATATCCAGTACGAGTCGGGTAAACAGGAGTTGGTACCGTATACTGATTTGCTGATAATTTCTGATATTGACCGGAATATGGTAAATATCCCACAAAAAGTACTGATTTTAGAACAAAAAACACAATTAAAATGTGAATTAAACATGACTATTGAAAAAACATCACAGAGCGATGCATCTACTGAACCGAGTGCATCTATTATTCTCACTGTAGTCAAAGATGGCGAAAAGGCAATCTTTTCCAAGACCGGGAAGACTGTACTGCCTGTCTACTCAGATATCAAAACTGATGCTGGTTGGAAGGTATACTGCATTGATGATGGTGGCACTTTCTTATTAGATTCAAGTACTTGGGCTGTTACTGGTGTAGATACTTCTAAACCAGGGGCATATGCGGCAACTATTACTGCTATTTATGATGGCAAACCATACACTTGCTACAGAAATGTAACTATCATGGATATGAGTGGCGAGATTCCAAGCGAAGATAGCGGCTTTGTTGTACGCGTTAACAGAACTGAATATTCTGAAGAAAAACCGTTTAAACCTGAATCCGATTTACGTGTGTTCCTGAATGGTGTAAACATTGCCCCGAGTGAATATATCACTATTGGATATAAGGATAGTTCTGCAGGTACCATTACTGTGATTTACACTGAAGGAACCGGACTCGAAGCAACTACCTATACAGAATCATTTGAATATACCTGGAAGGAGGCATAAAAATGACTGATGAAGTAAAATTTAATGTAAAATACAGTGGAGTTGATGCAAACGGAAAGATGTTTGATGTCCGTGATATCGTCAAAGCACAGCACACTGGCATTGGAAAGCGTGAGGCGTTAAAGGCTAAGAACTTAAACTCTGTCCGTAACACAGCCCGTATCGCAAAAGCACTTCGCGCAGATGGTAAAGAGCCAAGCGAAGCGCCGCACACTGTCACATTTGTAAAACAGGATGGTGCTGCCCTCGGTGCTGTTTCCATGGCAATCACTCGCGTTACCCGCCACCTTATTACCTCCCCGACTGGACAGGCAACTGACCTTATTAATCAGATTAAATCCGCGCTTACCGTCCGTATGACTGCCGTTACTACCGACGAAACCGGAAAACAGCGTCTTGTAACCCGCGAAGTACCACAGAGTGATATCCAGATTGATGGATTTGACCCGGCAAAAGAGTGTATCGAGCAGAACGATGTACAGGTCACCGTAGCCGACCCGGTTCTTCGCAAACTCTGGGCTGACGACCAGATTGTATCCCGCATGATTGCCGGCAACGATGGCGTTACCTTTAAGGTTAATGGCAAGGAAGTAACTGACCTCACCCTGAAAGCAAATGTCGGTGGATTCTTTTCATTCCTTTCCAGAGGTTTTACCTGGGTTAAAAAGGTAGTTAATGCCGCCATCGAAACCTCTCACGAACTTGGCATTACCTGGTTCGAATCTGATAAAGCAGGAAATCTGCGTCAGGTCGTAGTTAAGCAGGTACGCGACGGTAACCATGGCGAACTGTTACTGGTCGCACCGTTCCCGGGAGCTTCTTGCGCAATTGTAGATGCAAGCGCAGATGAAATCCAGACTCGCTACGGAGTTTCATTACCAGTTGAAACCTACGACTCGTTAACTGATTACGTATCCGCCCGCAATCTTTCTGAGGCAGAACTCCGTGGATTCTGGGATTTCGTGAAGAAAGCAGTTCCATGGGTAAAGACTTTTGTAAAGAAGCTCTCTGATATCGATTTCGCACCGGAAAATGGCACCGATATTGAACTGGGCCCGAATGATGTCGATTATCGCAACCAGCCGTATCCGATTTCTCCGGAAGATTTCACTAGTACCATGCTTGATATGTCCACTGATGGCCATAAGCACGGTCGGCTTGTTATGCCGCTGTTTGCACCTGGTACTTCTAATCCGGAAACTCTGAACTCTGACATTTCAATTGACCCGGGCTATGATGTTGGTTCTGATAAGCCGGATGTACTCACTTGGGAGCTTTCCTCTGATTTCGAGTATTCCGGAGGTACTGAAGAATCCGTTAAAGTGTACATGCACAACGCGGAGTTCGACTGGTCTCGTTATGGATTTAACCTTTGCACTGCCAATGGCGTCGCAATGGAGCCGAATTTAGGAGACCTTGCAGTCACTGGGTTTGATACTTCTGAAATCTCCGATACCGTTAGAACCGCAACTGTAACCGCTACTATGCAGGATGGTCGCACTCTTTCCTGTGGTATTCCGTACATCGTACGTGCCGAGAAGCCAATCAACGCACTTCTTGTTGATTCTCTTGTAAAAACCATCGGATATAAATCTGAAATCGACCCGATGTGGCTTGTTGCAGTTGTATCTGATTCCGAATCAATCACCGAAGATGTTGGCAACCTGTGCACTTTATCCCCGGACAAGCTTGTACTTGATTACACTTGGGATGATGAAAACTGCCCGGAAACTCTCCCTGTCCGCGTTTCCCTCGCAGAATACCCGGATATGTATTCCGAGGTTGTATTTAACGTCCGCGACCTGCGTGGTGTAAAAGACGATGAGGCACGCGTCTTTGGAAAAGTTGATGCACGTATCCCGTATTCCGCATCCTCCACCCTGAAGGATATTCCGGTTGGCAAATGCACTACTGTAATGGCTGATGGTACCTATTACTTCTGTTCTGCCAAAGCAAAAGTACGTGAAGAGGACCTTGTGTCTGCTACCGAAGCACTTAAACCGGGCAGATATACTTTCGGAATCACCCCGTGTGGTGAAAATGCTCCGATTGTCCCGGCAAAGTGGATTCGTGTGGAAGTCGAAGACCCGATTGTCTTTATGTACGTAAAGCTTGACAGTGCTATCCTGAAGAAAGGCGAATCTCCGAAGGTAGAATATGTAAACATGCGCAGAATGAGCGGCGAAGAAGTATCCAAACCGTTCTACGAGATGTACGGATTTGTCCCTGATGTAACAGGTATGCAGGTAATCACTTTCCGCTGTACTGTCCCGAAATACCGTCACATTGAGTGCACTCGTCATGTCTATGTAACTGAAAATCCGGATACCGATATCATTGGTATTGATATCGCAGATTGGGATATTGTCGATGAAAACGGCGATTTACCGTTAGTTAACGTAACTTCTGTTCCGTACGCCCCGATTCCGGTAGGTGCAAATATCCGTATCAAACTCGCGGGCAATAAGTATGTCTCAGGACATAGCGATATGCTTGAGTTACGTACTACTATCGCAGATAATGCACATAGGATTATCTATTCACTTAATACTTCTAATGATGTTAAGGATGGAGAATGGTACGTTGGATTTAATTCTGCGAAGACTCCAACCAGAGCACTGGAATCAAGTACTGTCTATGCAATTGGAAAAACCCCGCGTAATGTATCTTGTGTGCTCGAAAACGGAAAGGAAATTTACTTTGCAATCACCGATGCATGGAATTTCGACCCGGTGGTAGCTGGTAAATACACAGCATGTATGTACCTCGCAACCGGATTCTTCTCCGAAAACGTCCCAATTGTTTTCGAGCCGGTTGATGTTGCAAGTACTTCTATTACTCCGCTGTTTGATACTGTTTCCCCGGGATACGATTTCTCTGTACTTGACTTTGAAATCATTGACACTCTTGCCGATGGTCGTAAGCTTCGCTCCCGCGGCACTGGTGCAGTAATCACTGCAAACCTGATTGAAGGTTCTGACTCCACTATGGCATACTACGTTGGACCGAATGGTGTTGGTGCAGGTGCAGTTGTGAACATTGCAAATGACAATATGTGCGTATACGACGCAGAGGATGCTCTGACTGGCACCTTAGTTGTCGAGCCGAAGATGCACTGGATTAGTGAAGATTATGTCGTGACTCAGGACAGTATCCCAAAGCTCGTAGAAAATGCATATATCCAGCACTCTGATGGCTCCACTACTCCGGTGAAACTTGAGGACCTTGAAATCATTAATCTTGATTCACTCGACCCGACTGGTCGCAAGTACATCGAGGTTAAATTCGGGGTCAAATCTGAGTGAACAGAATAAAAAACAACATATTTTTTTAAGAGGAAAAATAAAATGCCTGTTGGAATTAGGTCCGATGGTTCAACCATGAGAACTGCAAAAAATGGTTCAATCACAATCAAATATAATGGAAAGAGCTACTACGTACCGAACGTTAAATCTTGTACTATCACTAAAGAAACAAACGTATTTACAGAATCAACGTATTCACATGCGATTCAGCAGAATGGTTATGGTGTTCCGCGTATTTCATGTGCGTTTGATGCAGTGGTTTCGTCTCAGCTGTTTACAACTCTCGCAACTGAAGTGATTGGGTCGTATGATGTTGATGTTGTTGTGAAGACTGAATATACTAACGGAGATATCTCAACCTATACATTCTACGATTGTTTCTTTGATTCAGTTCCGATGTCCATTGATATGTTTGACGGTAGCGGATTCGCTAGTGCGTCGTTTACGTTCTATCCAAATGATTACAACGTCGATGTTGTAGACAAAATTGGATACAATAGCAAGAGTGTCGTTGAGCCTGTGACTCGGTAAAAATAAATTGATGTCGAATAACCTATATAAAAAACAAGGAAAAGTGATGAAAAATGTATGATATTGGAGTATATGATTCAAATGCCGCTAACAATAAACTTGGAATCTACTCTCGTGTTGTAAATCGCACAAATTATAGAGATTCCAATTATGATGGTTGTGTGGCAGTCCCCTTACCAATCATTGCAAAGCAGGATATGAAACCGATGCTTCTTTCTGAGAAAAACAAAATTGAAGCGTTTTTTGAGAAATACGGGATTTACGTGTACGAATCCGATAAATACCTTAAAATGGCACGGATGATTGTCAATAATGGTGCGGTTCCGTACCTGATGCCATACCCAATGGAGCTCGATGCAGATGTTGTAGATTCACAGGATATCTATGGTGGTAATACTCAGGTTAGTGTGAATT
>ERZ808048.213-NODE-213-length-12175-cov-3.723177_pt1 | contig 12175 bp, 10 predicted proteins | sample MGYA00380197_ERZ808048 | MGnify/ENA primary metagenome ERZ808048 (study PRJEB31490, sample SAMN06133377) | cow dung metagenome | isolation source: M1 | host: cow | place: China: Chengdu | collected 2015-05 ... | reverse complement strand
ATTTCTCTATCATCAAAAGTAAAACTGCAGCACTATTTGCCGCATCTGCCAAACTAGGTGCCTTAACAGCAAAATCTTCATCTAAAGAAAACGTTGAGAAACTTACCCAACTAGGAGAAAACATTGGTATATGTTTCCAGATAAAAGATGATATTTTAGACTTTCAACCTGATAACGAAACTGGCAAACCATACGGCAACGACATTCAAGAAGGAAAAATTACCCTTCCTCTTCTTTATGTCTACAATCATGCATCAGAAGAAGAGAAAAAGTACATTTCCGAATGTATTCTAGAAAAAAATGTAGATGAACTAGTAAAAATAGTTGCAGAAAACGGTGGTATTGAATACGCAAATGTGTTGTTGAACCGTTACTACACCAAATCCCAAAAAATCCTCGAAGACTTCCCAACCTCCCCAATCAAAGAATCATTGGAGTTGTATATTGATTATTTATTAAGTAGAAATAAATAAATTCCTTCTAACTGCTCACTACCTTAGCACTTCCATTCTGTTGGCGTCGAGACGGATGAAAGTAAACAGCAACAAGGTAAATCCCCAAAGGGAAGAGCCACCATAGCTAATGAGTGGAAGTGGGATACCAATTACAGGGGTGAGGCCTGTAACCATACCCAAGTTTATAATAAAGTGGAAGAGGAATATGCAGAGTATTCCGTAGCCATAAATGCGCGAGAAGGCGGAGCGTTGCCTTTCGGCAAGGTAGATAAGCCTAATCATAAATGTGGCATAAATGATAATGAATAGGGTAGAACCCAAAAATCCCCATTCTTCTGCTATGGTACAGAAAATAAAGTCGGTGTCTTGCTCAGGAACATAATCAAGTTTTGTTTGAGTTCCGTTTAAATATCCTTTGCCCGTAATGCCACCAGAACCAATAGCAATTTGAGATTGTCTCACGTTGTATCCAGCCCCTTGTGGGTCATCTTCAAGGCCCAAAACTATCTTGATACGTATTTGCTGGTGAGGAGCCAAAATGTTGTTGAAAGCATAGTTGGCACTTGCCGAAAGACCTATAGCAAAAAATAGGAAACCAACCACCCACACATATGTGTTTTTGTGCATAATTATAGCCCTAACAAGCAAGAATACAATACTAAATACCATACTTAAGGCTGCAGCATACCATGTTTTTACAAACGGAATATAGTTTGCAAGAATAATGCCCAAGGCGTAAATACCAATATTTACAGATAGCAAAGTAACAAAACTTGTTTTGTCTTTTGTATATATTTTAATAAAAATACAAGCCGTAATCACAGCAATGGCAAACACCAAAATGAAGCCATAAAGCTCAGGAACATCTACCCCAACCACAGCATCTGGCAGGTTGTTGTACCTAAGCACTAAAATAAAGAAGACAATAGCAAAAATACCCAATAGTAATATAATTCCATTCATTCCTTCTCTGAAGAGTAAAAGGAAGAACGAGAAGAATACCAATGCAGACCCAGTTTCACTCTGAGCAATAATTATAGCCGCAGGAAGTAGAATAATGCCTATGGCCGTCATGAGGTCTTTGTTTTTTCTTAAGTTTATCTGCGATTTACTCAAGAATGCAGAAAGGCAAAGACAAGTGGCATATTTTGCAAATTCGGCAGGTTGAATCTTAAATGCCCCAAAGTTTATCCATGAATTTGACCCTTTGGTATCGCTTGCCAAGAATATCGTGGCAATGAGGGCTATTATCATTAGCCAATAAAAGATATGCGCTATGTTGCTATAAAATTTACTGTCTATAGTAAGCACCACTGTGGCCAATATAAATGCAGTAGAAATCCAAATTAATTGTTTACCGTGATTGACAGAAAAATTAAATATATCTGCATTGTCATAATCATAACAAGCAGCGTAAATGGTACACCAACCCATAAAGATAAGCAATAGGTACAACCCAATGGTCCACCAATCTATCATTTTTAATATATTCTGATTTCTTCTCACTTTTTCTTCTCTTTCTTTTCTTTTGGTTCAATCACACTCTCCATCATACGTTTTTCCAGATACAATCTATTTGGAGCAATGCTTCTGTGTAAATATTTTTCTATCATCAAACTTGCAATAGGCACAGCCCATGTGGCGCCAAAACCAGAGTTTTCCACGTAAACAGCAATTGCTATTTGAGGATTGTCTTTTGGGGCAAAACCCATAAAGATAGAGTGGTCCTCGCCATGAGGGTTTTCTGCAGTACCTGTTTTACCGCAATAGTTAACCCCTTCTATTTGTCCTGTGAAGCGAGCAGTACCTTTTTTCACAACGGCCTCCATACCTTCTTGTACCACATTGAAATATTTCTCTTCAATATCAACCACGTGTTTGGTGGTATAGGCAGAGTCTATCTCACCACCCTCTATCTTTTTAATAATATGAGGAGTGTAGAAATAACCTTTGTTGGCAATAAGTGCTGCAAGGTTAGCTATTTGTATTGGGGTGGTCAAAATCTCTCCCTGACCAATAGATGTAGAAATTATAGTAGAAGACTTCCAACGGTTTTTACCATAAATCTTGTCGTATGTGGTAGATTTATAAATCACGCCACCCTTTTCGTTTGGGAAGTCTATGCCAAGCGGAGTGCCAAAGCCCATAGACATCACATAACCTCTCCACACATTGTATGCAGCATCTGTAGTGCCGTATTTATCAAGGTTTAGGTCAAGGAAATTTCTCAGAGCATAACCATAATAAGCATTGCAAGAGTGCTGAATAGAAGCACGCAAATCAAGTGGAGATTTGTGGTCGTGGCATCTCATTTTTCTTGTTTTGGTGTAATAATAACCTTGCTTACATGGGAACGCAGTATTGGCATTAATAATGCCTTCTTGTTGGAAAATCAATGCTTGAACAAGTTTAAAGGTAGACCCAGGAGGATATTGAGCCATCACAGGACGGTCAAAAAGTGGTCTTTTCTTATCCTTAAGTAATGCGCTGTAATTGGCAGAACGTTCTCTACCCACAAGCAGAGCAGGGTCGTATGAAGGAGCAGAAACAAGTGCCAAAATCTCGCCAGTAGAAGGTTCTATTGCCACAATACTACCCATCTTGCCTTGCATAAGGAGTTCTCCGTATTCTTGAAGTTCCATATCAAGACCCATGGTAAGGTTCTTACCAGAAATAGGACTTTTGTCCATAACTCCGTCCATGTATTTACCCTTGATGCGTCCGTGCACATCGCGAAGTAATATTTCCACTCCCTTCTCACCACGAAGTTCCTTTTCATAGGTTTTCTCCACGCCAGATTGTCCCTTGTAGTCGCCTCTTACATAATAAGAGTCTTCGTCAATTTGTTTTTTATTCACCTCACCCACACTACCCAATGCATGAGCTCCATGTGGTACGGAATACTTTCTAAGCACACGTTGCTGAGTAAGCACGCCAGGGAAGCGGAACATTTTTTCTTGCAAAAGTCCGTATGCCCCAGTAGAGATTTGTGACATAAATACTTGAGGAGTATATCTTGAATATCCCGGATTTTTTCTCTTGTTTTTTATATCCTTAATTCTCTCATCAAACTCTGCTTTGGTGATATTCAATGTATTACAAAAACCAAGTGTATCAAAGTTTACCATTTCACGCATAATGAGCATTACATCATAAACAGGTTGATTAGACACCACAAGGTTGTTGTTTCTGTCATAAATAAGGCCGCGAGCAGGGTAGATGGTCTTTTTAAGGAAGGCATTGCTATCTGCGTTGTCTTTGTAAGAATCATTTAATACCTGCAAAAAAAATAGTCGAGTAATAAACACCAAAGCACACAGCATCACCACCAAAACTATAATGATTTGGCGACTATGAGAATCTTGTTGTTTTCTGTTGTACTGGTTCATTTTTTTCGGCAAAGTTCATAACACATAATAATAAATAAACTAAGTGCTATGTTTATAATAATTCTTAGAAGTAAAAAGCCGAAGTTATTAAATGAAAGAGACTCCATCATAAACAAAGCAATATGATGCAATCCTACCATGCCGACAGCGTATTTTAGATATTCTGTCAGACCAAATTGTATAATAGAAGGTTGTTGGAATTTAAATTCAAGTTGAGAGAACAATACCTTCAAATAACCATTGCGCAAGAATCCAATCAATACACATGCAGATGTGTGCAATCCCATGGTATTAGAGAAGTAATCCACCGTTAAACCCAATAGGAAAGCTATAAGCATTAAACTTGGAGTCTTAACATTTAAAGGTAAATCTAAAAGGAAAATAATATAAATGTATGGACTAACAAGATAAAAATAGTCCATATTATTGAATAGTAATACTTGTAGAAGCACTACCACTATAAATTGGAAAATATATTTTATAGAAGATGCGTTCATTGTATTACCTTTATTGAGTCAAGTTCTTGTTTAAGTGAATAATTCATGATTTCCACATATGATAGAGTGCGGAAATTTGTGCTAAGTTGCACTTCTATAGAAAGGAATTGTTCAGACTCTTCTTCTACATTTACCACAGTACCCACAGGAATATCTGCAGGGAATATAGAAGAAAAACCACTTGTGCTTATGGTCTCACCCACGTTCACTCGTACGTGTTTTGGAATTTCTGTTAGTTTTGCAAATCTATAATCTGCATTTTCCCACACAAGTGAACCATAGTTGTTTGAAGAATCCAATTTACAACTAATCTTTGATTGATTGTTGATAATAGGGATAATCACAGAGAAATTGTCTGATACAGTCTTAATGATACCAACCACACCAGAGGCACAAATCACACCCATATCTGGCATCACCCCATCTTTTTCTCCTTTGTTTAGTATAATTAAGTTTTGCTGATTGTTTACAGAATTGTTAATCACCTTAGCTGTGATTATTTTGTAATCGCGAGGTAAACTATCTGTTACTACGCCATTTAATTGGGCCTTAGCGGCCAATAGTTCTTCCCTAAGCAATGCGTTCTCTTGTAGCAGGTCTTCATTGTTTTCGGTAAGATAAAAATATTGACTAATACTTCCTGTCAATGTGCTTATACCACCATTTACCGCTGTCATAGAGCTAGAAAACACAGAATGCTGATAGTTATTATTGAATACTATCAGCAAAATTGCTATAATTTCAAGCAGTAGAAATAGTAGCAATGAACTAGCTCGTTTAAGTAATAGTAGTAAATTTTCCATAGTTCTAAAAAGGGGTGCTTGAAACACCCCTTTTGTATTTTATTAATATTGATTTGCAAATCAATATTATCTCATTAGGAAAGAGTAATTGTCTATGTTTTTAAGGGCTAGACCAGTACCGCGGGCTACAGCGTGTTGTGGGTCTTCTGGTACGTGGAACGCAATGTTAATCTTGTTAGATAAACGTTGGCTTAGACCACGAAGAAGAGCACCACCACCAGTTAGGTAGATACCGTTTCTTACGATGTCGGTATAAAGCTCTGCAGGAGTACTTTCAAGGGCGGCCATGATAGCAGCTTCCATTTTAGAAATAGATTTGTCTAGGCAGTGAGCTATTTCTTGGTAAGATACAGGTATCTTAAGAGGAAGTGATGTCATGTTGTTTGGTCCGATAACTTCAAATTCTTCTGGAGCCTCGTCTTCTGGAAGTTCAGTAAGAGCAGAACCAACTTTAATTTTGATTTGTTCTGCGGTAGGAGCACCCACTTTGATGTTATACATACGACGCATATATTCTTGGATATCGCTAGTAAGCTCGTTACCTGCAATACGGATAGATTTGTCACAAACAAGACCACCAAGAGAAATAACGGCGATTTCTGTTGTTCCACCACCTATGTCCACAATCATTTGACCGCAAGGAGCTTCTACGTCTAGACCAATACCCATAGCAGCAGCCATAGGTTCAAAAATCATATAAACGTCTCTACCTCCAGCGTGTTCAGAAGAGTCACGCACCGCACGGATTTCCACCTCAGTACTACCAGATGGAATACAAACTACCATACGTAGAGAAGGAGAGAAGAAACTATTTCTGTGACCAATTTTCTTAATCATACCACGAATCATCATTTCCGCAGCATAGAAGTCGGCAATCACACCATCACGTAGAGGACGAATGGTACGAATGTTTGGGTTGGTTCTTTCGTACATTAAGTACGCTTCTTTACCCACTGCCACTAGTTGGTCGTTTTTGTCTAGGGCAACGATAGATGGTTCGTCAAGAACCACCTTACCGTTTTGGATTATAATAGTGTTAGCTGTACCTAAGTCAACAGCTATTTCTTGTGTGAATGAAAATAAACCCATAGTTTTTTAGTGTTTAAAGTGACGGATACCTGTGGTAACCATAGCAATATTGTTTTCGTTGCAATAGTCTATAGAAAGGTTGTCTTTAATAGAACCGCCAGGTTGGATAACCGCTTTAATACCTGCTTTGTAAGCTATTTCTACGCAGTCTGGGAATGGGAAGAATGCGTCAGAAGCCATTACAGCACCATTTAAGTCGAAGTTAAATGTACCAGCTTTTTCTATTGCTTGTCTTAGAGCATCAACACGTGATGTTTGACCTACACCGCTAGCGCAAAGTTGTTTGTTTTTAGCAAGCACGATAGCATTAGATTTTGTATGCTTAACAATTTTGTTAGCAAAAATCATATCTTCAATTTCAGAAGCAGATGCTTTAGCGTTTGTTACAGGAGTTAAATCTTCTGCACCTTCTGTGCTATTGTCGCGTTCTTGAACAAGTACGCCACCAAGTAGGCTGCGGAATTGTTTGCTTGGGCGAGCAGTAGGTTTTTGGATAAGGATGATACGATTTTTCTTTTGAGTTAAGATTTCAAGAGCATCCATGTCGTAGTCTGGAGCAATAATAACTTCAAAGAAAATCTTATTGATTTCTTCTGCTGTGGCTTTGTCTACAGGAGTGTTGGTAATAAGCACACCACCGAATGCAGAAACAGGGTCGCCAGCAAGTGCGTCGTTCCATGCTTCAAGTAGAGTAGAGCGAGAAGCAAGACCGCAAGCGTTGTTGTGTTTTAAAATTGCGAAAGTAGTTTCGTCAAATTCTGCAATTAGGTTTACAGCAGCGTCAATGTCAAGAAGGTTGTTGTAAGAAATTTCTTTACCTTGAAGTTGTTCAAACATGCTGTCGAAGTCGCCATAGAAGCTACCTTTTTGGTGAGGGTTTTCGCCATAGCGAAGAGATTTAGCATCGTCTTTTGCATAACGGAATGCAGAATCAATACCACCGTCGAAGTAGTTGAAAATAGCAGAATCGTATGAAGAAGAAACTGCAAATGCTTCTTTAGCAAAGAATTTACGTTCGTCTAATGTACTAACAGCACCATTGTTGCAAAGCATATCATAAAGTGGAGCGTATTGAGCTTGAGAAGCAACGATAACCACGTCGTTGAAGTTTTTAGCAGCACCACGGATAAGTGAAATACCACCTATGTCAATTTTTTCAATGATGTCAGCTTCGCTAGCGCCAGAAGCAACAGTTTTTTCAAATGGATATAAATCAACAATAACTAAGTCGATTTCTGGAATTTCGTATTGAGCTATTTGAGCTTGGTCGCCTTCGTTGTCTCTTCTACAAAGAATACCACCGAACACTTTTGGGTGAAGAGTTTTTACTCTACCACCAAGGATAGAAGGGTAAGAAGTTAAATCTTCTACTGCGTCACAAGGCACGCCTAGAGATTCTACGAAAGTTTTTGTACCACCAGTAGAAAGAATGCGTACGCCTTCTTCATGTAATTTTAGCACTATTTGATCTAGATTTTCTTTATGAAAGACAGAGATCAAAGCTGTTTTAATACGTTTGTTTTCCATTTTTTAAAGTAAAGTAAGTTTCAGTGCCACAAAACTACAAAAAAAGTGCGAGAAGTAAGGTACTTCTACGCACTTAAATTACACATTTAGAGCAAAATGTTGATAAAATTATCGTCTTTTGTATGTGATAAAGGAATAATTATACTTATGTTTCTCGTCTGCTAGGTGTTTTTCCTCTTTTTCCACCTCCCAGATAGCCTCATCTATCACTGGGAAAAACGCATCAGCATCAAAGCGACTGTCTATTTTAGTAATTTCTAAGCAATCTGCATTCGCAATGGTCTGAGAATAGATATTTTCGCCACCCATTATAAAGACCTTTTCGTCCGATGTGCACGCAGCGAACGCGTCAGATAATGAGTTAAATACCTCGCAATTCGCTAGTTGCAAGTCTTTTTGGCGTGAAATTACTATATTTCTGCGGTTTGGAAGGGCACCGTTAGGCAGAGAATCGTATGTTTTTCTACCCATAATCACAGTGCCACCACTAGTGATTTGCTTAAAATGTTTCAAATCATTTGGCAGGTAACAAAGCAATTTGTTGTCCTTTCCAATACCATTATTTTGGTCTATTGCTACTACAATTGTAATCATACCGCTACTACGCCTTTAATGTGCGGATGTGGGTCATAATCAGACAACTCAAAATCTTCATATTTGAAATCGAAGATAGACTTCACATCTGGATTAATCTTCATAGTTGGCAAGTGACGAGGCTCACGAGAAAGTTGCTCGCGCACTTGTTCCAAGTGGTTGGTATAAATGTGGGCATCGCCCAATGTATGTACAAAATCGCCTTCTTTAAGTCCGCAAACTTGAGCCATCATTTTAAGTAGCAATGCGTAAGAGGCAATATTAAATGGCACTCCAAGGAATGTGTCGGCACTACGTTGGTAAAGTTGTAGGCTTAATTTTCCGTCTGCTACATAAAATTGGAAAAATGCGTGGCAAGGTGGTAGGTTCATATTTTTAATATCGCCCACGTTCCATGCGTTCACAATAATGCGGCGAGAATCTGGGTTGTTTTTAATAGTATTTACTACCTCAGAAATTTGGTCAATGTGGCCTCCTTCGTAGTCTGGCCAGCTACGCCATTGGTAACCATAAATGTGACCTAAATCTCCGTTTTCGTCTGCCCATTCGTTCCAAATGCGCACTCCGTTTTCTTGAAGATATTTCACATTGGTATCACCTTTAAGGAACCAAAGTAGCTCGTGTATAATAGACTTAAGGTGTAGTTTTTTTGTGGTAAGAAGAGGGAAACCATCTTCCATATTGAAACGCATTTGGTGACCGAATACGCTAATGGTACCGGTGCCGGTGCGGTCTTCTTTCTTTACACCTTCCTTAAGTATTCTATCCAAAAGGTCTAAGTATTGTTTCATATATTTGATTTTTTAATTTAGTACATATTATAAGTGGTCTTTAAAACCTTAAACTCCGTGCGGCGATTAATTTGCTTTGCGATTTCTTGTTGCTCAGAGTTGAGTCTTGAAATAAATTCTTCTGTTAGTGGCACATTCACCTTCAAGAATCTATATTTTTTTACCAATTCTCTATCTGGCACCACAGGAGTGGTTTCGCCGTAGCCTTTAGCTGTAATTCTCGCTGGTTCAATGCCGTGTTCTGTTAGGTAATTTACCACAGACATAGCACGCTCAAGCGAAAGTTTCATATTGGCTTCATCGCTACCAACAAAGTCGGTATGAGCACCTATTTCTATAGTAATATTTGGGTTGTCGTTTAGTAGTTTTACCAAATCGTTTAGCCCGTCGGTAGATTCAGGTGTTAGCTTCGCAGAACCAAATTCGTAGAAGATATTATTCATCTTCACAGGTTTGCTCACAGAATTCAGTGTAAAGTTAATATTAAAATCTTTACTATCCTCAAGATTTGGTATCTCAATTTCAGATTTGTTATTCAAATATCCTCTACAAGTACCCAAAATCACATAATGCGCATTTTTAGGTAGGGCTATTTTATAAGAACCATTCTTTTTGGTTTTTGCTGAGGTTATTACACCGTTGTCGCCCACCACTTTAATTAGAGCTTCGCTCAATGCTTCTCCTTTGTTGTCTACTACATTTCCGCTAATAGAGAACTCAAGTTCTGGCTGATAGAAACTCCAAATATGGTCATAGAACTTCTTGTCGTTTCTGTTTGATGAGAAGAAACCTTTATTCTCTTTGCCTTGGAAAGTGATACCAAAGTCGTCAGAACTTGAGTTCATAGGAGCTGGTAGGTGTTGCACCTGCCACTTATCTGGGTCGCTCTCTTTTTCTTTTGGGAGTAGGGTAGCTTCATAAATGTCAAGTCCGCCTAGACCCACTCTGCCGTCTGATGAGAAATACAGCCTGCCGTCCTCACGAAAACTTGGGAACATTTCGTCTGCAGGTGTGTTGATGGTCTCGCCCAAGTTTTCGGGAGGACCCCATCCAGCACCTTCTCTAGACACTCTCCAAATGTCTTTGCCACCAAATCCGCCAGGCATATCAGATACGAAGTATAGAAAATCTCCCTCTGGAGAAGGTGCTGGATGCGCCACGTTAAGTGACGAGTCTGGCAGTATTTCTAGCTTCTGCGGCTCGCTCCACTCTCCACCACTACGTTTAGAACTGTAAATAGCAGTACCAAGAGTCTCACCTTTTGAGGTTTTGCTCATAGTGTAGAATAGTTCTTGACCGTCTGCAGAAATAGCACAAACACCCTCGTCAAACTCGGTATTCATTTCCCCTTCTAGCACTTCTGGGTCTTCCCATTCGCCTTTGGCGTTTTGTTTAGCAAAGAATATATCGTTGTTTCGTTGTCCTGTAATTTTACTGGTTTTTACCTTTTTGCCACCTCTTGTGGAACTAAAGTAAACCACAGAACCATCTTTTGAAACTATTATAGGACAGAATTCAGAAAAGCGAGAATTGAATTTCTTAAATTGAGAAACCTCATATCTGCTTTTCTTCTTCCACGCATTCAGAGCAGAATCACAAGAGGCAATACCAGCAAGTGCCAATTCATTATTTGGAGACAATTTCTCAAATTCTTGATATTGCTTAAGTGCTTCTTTGTATTTACCATTACTTTTTAGCACCTCTGCATAATAATAATGAACCAAACTGTCCTTGTGGTTGTAACGAACAGCATTTTTGTAAGCACTTTCTGCTCTTTTATTATTCTCAATTAGGCGATAAGCATTGCCCATTTTGAATGCCACCTCTGCCTTTTGTTTTTTATTCTTTTTGCTAGGAATTTGACTATACACAGAACGATACATTTCGCCTGCGGCATAATATTCGCCTAAATCAAACTTTTTATCAGCCTTCTGAATACGAGAGTTGATGCTACACGAGGTGAGCATCAACAACATCAATAGTCCTATAAATAATTTCTTATTTATCATTGAGCTTGGTTAGGAACGATAAGTTTATAACCTTTACCGTGAATGTTTATAATTTGAACACTTGCATCTTCACGAAGTAGTTTACGAAGTTTTGTAATATAAACGTCCATACTACGTGCGTTGAAGTAGTTGTCGTCAATCCAAATGGTTTTTAATGCGTAGTTACGTTCAAGAATGTCGTTCATATTAGCACATAATAGGCCAAGTAGTTCAGATTCTTTAGTAGTAAGTTTGGTTTGTTTACCATCTACACTAAGGATTTGTTTTTGAGCGTCAAATGTAAATTTACCAAGTGTATAGAAAGTTTTATCTTTCATTTTTTTGCTCTTAACGCGGCGAAGAATAGCCTCAATACGGAAAAGAAGTTCTTCCATAGAGAAAGGTTTGGTTAGGTAGTCGTCGCCACCAATTTTGAAACCTTCAATAATGTCTTCTTTTAGGTTTTTAGCAGTTAAGAAAATAATTGGTAATTCTGTATTGATAGCACGTATTTCTTTTGCAAGTGTGAAGCCGTCTTTTTTTGGCATCATTACGTCAAAAATACATACGTCATATTCGTTTTTTGTAAATGCGTTATAACCTGCTTCTCCGTCTGTCATAAGGTCTGTGTCATAACCTTTTACTTGAAGGTATTCACGAAGTAGCATACCAAGGTTTTCGTCATCCTCGCAAAGAAGGATTTTTACTTTTTCTTCATTCATAATATTTATTTTTTTAATGTTGGAATTTCAATTGTAAATATTGTACCTATATTTGGTTCACTCTCTGCTTTAATTGTTCCATTGTGTTTTTGAACCATTTTCTTCACGTAGGCAAGGCCTAAACCAAAGCCTTTCACGTTGTGAACATTGCCCGTTGGCACACGATGGAATTTGTCAAATATTTTTCTTAAGTGTTCTTTTTTGATACCAATACCATTATCTTCCACTATCACATATAACGTATCTTCGTTGTCATTATTGCGTGTTTTTACTTTTAATTCCAGTGGTGAATCTGGTTTTGAGTACTTAACAGCATTGTC
>ERZ808048.212-NODE-212-length-12213-cov-2.969842_pt1 | contig 12213 bp, 7 predicted proteins | sample MGYA00380197_ERZ808048 | MGnify/ENA primary metagenome ERZ808048 (study PRJEB31490, sample SAMN06133377) | cow dung metagenome | isolation source: M1 | host: cow | place: China: Chengdu | collected 2015-05 ... | reverse complement strand
ATTTCACCTGCTTCTTTAGTTGCTTGACGTTGAGCGTCATTGAAGTATGCAGGCACTGTAATCACAGCTTCTGTCACTTCAGAACCTAAGTAATCTTCTGCAGTTTTTTTCATTTTTTGAAGCACCATAGCAGAGATTTCTTGTGGTGTATATTGACGACCATCAATGTTTACACGTGGAGTGTTATTGTCACCTTTTTCTACTACGTAAGGAATGCGTGAAATTTCTTTAGAAACATTGTCAAAAGATTCACCCATAAAACGTTTAATAGAGAAAATAGTTTTTTTAGGGTTTGTGATAGCTTGACGTTTTGCAGGGTCACCTACTTTACGTTCGCCACCGTCGATAAATGCCACGATAGAAGGAGTTGTACGTTTACCTTCAGCATTTGTGATAACGATAGGTTCGTTACCTTCCATTACAGAAACACAAGAGTTTGTTGTTCCTAAGTCGATACCAATAATTTTTCCCATAATTATAATATTTTAATTTGTTTATTATTTCTAATTTAATATTCGCTCCGCGAACGTCGCTCACCCATTATACTACAAATTTCGTGCCAACTTTATTTTTTGACAAATTTGTCTTTAAAATTATACCTAAAAATAGGGATTGACAGATAAAATAAAGCCACCTACCTTTGCAGTAAAATGAAAAAACACACATTATTATAATATTTTTTTGTACTTTTGCTAGGCATGTCATTTAAAAACACAGATAAAATAGCAGATATTATAGAGCGAGACTTCAAGCAAGTATTGCTTCTAGAGCATTTAGGAGTGCCTTTTATAGTAAAAGAGAAAACTGTAGAAGACATTTGTAGGGAAAATAATATAAATCCTACACTTTATCTTCACTTTGCCACCCTATTTGCCAACAAATCTGTGAAAACAGTACCAGATTTCAACCTAGATGACATAAAATGTGTAGTTAAATACCTTCAAAACTGTCACAATTACTACCTAAACGAGCGTGCAAATAAAATAATTAAGTACGTGACGCAGATTTCTCAAGAGACAAATTGTGCGGGTATTAAACTGCTTGAAGACTTTGTTCAAAACTATATCGATGAAATCAAAAAACACTTTGCCTACGAAAACGACATAGTGTTTCCATATATGATTTCACTAGCAAACCAAAGCAACTCAGCCCCAAAGCACACTGCAAGCTCTGCCTCACAAGCCGACTACAGCGTAATCGACTACAAACATCACCACGACAATATCGACGACAAACTTGCTGATATAAAGGGGCTTATTATAAAATATCTTCCATTTGAAGACAAAAACAACCTGCGCCGCAAACTGCTAAATTGTCTTTTCGACTTAGAACACGACTTAAAAATCCACACATTAATAGAAGACACAGTGCTTATTCCACTTGTGGAAAAATTTGAGGGCAAAACACCAAATATCATTTCTACATCTGCTCCTGCAGTACAAATAGCAGAAAACCCAAACATAGAACTTACAGAAAGAGAAATAGACGTGCTACGCCTTTTACTTGCAGGAAACTCAAACAAAGAAGTGGCAGACAAACTAAACATTAGCACACATACCGTGATTTCTCACAGAAAAAACATCACTTCTAAAACTAGCATCAAATCTCTAGCAGGCCTCACTATTTATGCTATCCAAAACGGCATTATAGAAATGTCGGACTTCACAAACTAACTACACCTTATTATATATATCCCTAAAAATAGGGATACAAAAACCTAAAAAATTGGGATTGACTCATAGGTAGGGTTTAAAGTAACTTTGCAGTGCAAAACAAAATGCAAAAATCAGTACAGATTAAACCTTAACATTAATGAGAAAAATATTCTTTACACTAACACTTATTACTATTCCTATTTTATCTATCTTTGCAAGTGGGGAAAAAGAAACAAATCTTGGTGGACAGATAGATGTTTATGCAGAATACTCTCCTATAGACGAAGTTACACTATCGCTAGGCGAAGAAATTTCATTTGCAAACTTTCTAGCTCCAGAAAATGGTTTGTTTGATGCCTGCAAAACAGTATTTGCAGCCACCTACACTCCACACCCAAACATTGCAATAGAAGCAGGTTACGAATTTTTATATTCAAATGCAGAAGTAATGGAACATTGCGTAAAACTTTCTGCCATTCCACAAGTAGAGTTAGGAGACTTTTCACTTTCTCTGCAAGAAACAGCGCAAATGACATACGCCACAGCAGACAAGTCTTACAGTTGGCAACTAGTATCTAAATTGGAACTCGCATACACCATTCCTGTGGCACCACTTTCTGCCTATATTTACGCAGAAATGACAAACCCACTACAGCGTCCGGTCGCTGAGCCTGTCGCGGTCACTGAGCCTGTCGACGTACTGATGACCGACGTATTGATGACCGAAGGGAATAGCGGGAATAACGTGCCCGCTCAAAACACACCATCCCCTTGGTACGACGAAATTTGTTACAGAGCAGGACTAGACTGGAGCATCGACGAGATAAACACATTAGGCATATATTATGAATTTTCTCACACAGTAGATTCATATTCACATTTAATAGGTATAGGTTACACCGCTAGTTTTTAACTATAAAAACAGATAACAATGAAATTATCAGACATAAAAATGGGCGACAGTGCCATCATTGCAAAAGTACACGGCACTGGAAAATTTAGAAGACGAATCATAGAAATGGGATTCGTTAGAGGACAAAAAGTGGAAGTTCTTATCGGAGCTCCGCTCAAAGACCCTATTAAATACAAAATTATGGACTACGAGGTTTCACTCAGAAGACATGAAGCCGAATTTATAGAAGTAGTAAGCATAAACGAAAAAGAAACTGCCATAAAATCAGACAATTATGGCACGATTGAATACGACCCAATCTCTATTGCCAAAAAGAAAGGCAACACTATCAATATTGCCCTAGTGGGAAACCCAAACGCAGGTAAGACCTCTCTTTTCAACATTGCCTCTGGCAAACACGAGCACGTGGGCAACTACACTGGCGTCACTGTAGATGCAAAAGAAGGAAATATCGACTACAAAGGTTATCACCTAAACATTTTCGACCTTCCTGGCACATATTCGCTTACAGCATATTCTCCCGAAGAAGTGTTTGTGCGTAAGCATATTATGGAGCAAGACCCAGACCTTATCATCAACGTGGTTTCGGCTTCAAACCTAGAAAGAAATCTATATCTTACCACCCAACTCATAGATATGGATATTCCTATGGTTATTGCACTAAATATGTACGACGAACTAGAAAACAGCGGTGCAAAACTAAACTACAAGGAACTTTCAAATATGCTTGGTATTTCCATCATTCCTACTCAGGCAAAAGATGGATTTACAGAAAACAGTGGCATTTCCGAACTTTTCGACGCAGTTATTAGCACATACGAAGGCAAAAACGCTACCACAAAACACATTCACATCAACCACGGTGGCGACCTTCAAATAGCTATAAATCACATAAATAAGCTAATAAAGAAATCCGACAACTATCAAAACCACTTCTCAAGCCGTTTCTTTGCCGTAAAACTACTTGAAAACGACAAAGGCGCAGAAGATTTTGTAAAAACACTTAGCAACGCAGACGAAATTTTAGCATACAAGGAAAAAACCGTTCCTCATATTGAAGCAGAACTAGACGAAGACTGCGAATCTGCTATCATCAATGCAAAATATGGTTTCATTAGCGGAGCTTTAAACGAAACTTACACCGAGCCAAAAAGAAAAAACACAGGACTAACCAATATTTTAGATCCTATTGTAACCAACAAATTCCTTGGTTACCCTATCTTCATCCTATTTATGTGGCTTATGTTTGAATGCACATTTGTGCTTGGCGCATATCCACAAGATTGGTTAGATGCAGGCGTAGGTATGCTCAACGAATACTTAGCAGGCGTATTGCCAGCAGGACCATTCACCGACCTACTTCTAGACGGTATCATTAGCGGTGTGGGCGGAGTACTTGTTTTCCTACCAAACATCCTTATTTTATACTTCTTTATCTCACTAATGGAAGACTCTGGCTACCTATCTCGTGCCGCCTTCATTATGGATAAAATTATGCATAAAATGGGACTTCACGGAAAATCTTTCGTGCCAATGCTAATGGGATTTGGTTGCAACGTTCCTGCCATTATGGCCACAAGAACTCTCGAAACCAAGCACAGCAGACTTATTACTATGCTTGTAATTCCGTTTATGTCTTGCACCGCCAGACTCCCAGTTTATGTATTGTTCTCAAAAATATTCTTCCCAGAACACGCCTCTAGCGTAATGTTGCTACTATACGTATTAGGCATACTTGTAGCCGTGATTTCTGCCAGAATATTCAAACGCTTTATGATTAAGGGCGACGAAACTCCATTCGTTATGGAACTACCTCCATATCGTGTACCAACCCTTAAATCAGCCACTCACCACATGTGGGAAAAATCTGTGCAATACCTAAAGAAAATGGGTACTCTGATTCTATTTGCATCTGTAATCATCTGGGCATTAGGTTATTTCCCAATGGCAAAAGACGAAAATGTAACAGCATCTGAACAACTAGAACAAAGCTACATTGGTAGAATTGGTAAATTTATAGAACCAGCAATCGAACCACTTGGTTACAACTGGAAAATGGGTATCGGTATTGTTGCAGGTCTTCCTGCTAAAGAACTTGTAGTAAGTACATTAAGCGTACTTTACACCGACAGCGACGAAGAAACAGAAGAAAGCAACATTCTTGCAGCAGCTATGAAAAGCGAAGTAAGAGAAAATGGCGAGCCACTTTACACACCTGCCACCGTGCTTTCATACCTAGTATTTATCTTGCTTTGCTTCCCATGTATCGCCACCATTATGGCAATAAAATCTGAAAGTGGCAGTTGGAAATGGGCACTATTCTCTGCCCTATACACCACTGGCGTGGCATGGATTCTAGCATTTGCAGTGTATAAAATAGGAGGCCTATTCTTATGATTATCCAATGGATTTTAGTTTCTATAATCATACTTTTCGCTCTCATTTTCGTAGGGCGAAAAGTTTACCTCAGCTTCAGAGGCAGGAATAAGTGTGCATGCTGCACAAAGAACTGCCCGTTAAGAAGAAGGAGCTGAATAAAAAATCTTTTTATTCAACTCCAAAGAAAAAATTTATACTTTTTTGTATCTTTGCAATCCACAAAAAACAAAAAATTATGATACAAAAAAACAAAGGTTTAAGCGAAGCTGATGTATTAAAAAGTCGTGAAGAGCACGGCGTAAACCTACTTACACCACCAAAAGAAACTCCATGGTGGCAACTTTACCTAGAAAAATTTAAAGACCCTATCATAATTATCCTACTTGTTGCCACAGCCATTTCACTTGGTTTTGGCATTATGGAAGGTAACTTCACCGAATCTATAGGCATCATCGCAGCCATTTTAATAGCCACAGGCGTAGGTTTTTGGCAAGAATACAGCGCCAAAAAGAAATTTGACGCTATGAAAAGCGACAAAGACTACGAAATGGTAAAAGTGCGTCGCGATGGCAACGTAATAGAAATTACCAAAGACCAACTTGTTGTGGGAGACGTAGTTATACTTTCTGCTGGCGACGAAATCCCTGCAGATATCGAACTTTACGAAGCCACAGACATGAAGGTACAAGAAGCTGCCATGACTGGCGAATCTGTTGGCGTTTCAAAATATCCACTTGACACCCCATATACTGGCTCAGGTTTCGCTCCAAACCTACTTCTTCGTGGCACCACCATAGAACAAGGCATGGGCGAAGGCTTTGTTGTGAAAGTTGGCGACGAAACAGAAATCGGCAAAACCACACGTCTTGCATCTGTAGAAACAGGCAACAGAACTCCACTTGAAGAAAAACTAGACGAACTAGCATCTAAAATAAGCAATATTGCATTCTTTGTGGCAGGCCTTATGTTTGTGATGTTCAACGTTCTTCATTGGATAAGAGGTGCTGAATTTGCATGGAATTTAGAACTTCTTCTCACAGAAATCGAATTCCTAATGGGCGCTGTAGTTATAGTAATTGTCGCAGTACCAGAGGGTTTACCACTTTCAGTTACCATGGCACTTGCATTTTCTATGAAAACTATGGCAAAAGAAAACAACCTAGTGAAGAAAATGCACGCATGCGAAACCATTGGCGCAGTAAACGTAATTTTCACCGACAAAACAGGTACTCTTACCCAAAACTGCATGACAGTGGTAGAAAAAAGCGTTAAAAAAGAAGACGAAGACCTATTTAATATTATAGGTGCAATAAACTCTACTGCAAATTTCTCAAACGAAACACTTGTTTTAGGCAACCCTACCGAGTCTGCTATCTTAAAATCTATTGGTTTACAAGGTACTACAGACATCCGTAGCGAATACAATATCCTAAATCGCATCCCATTTTCAAGCGCATGGAAATATATGTTGACCCATGCAAAAAGCGAGAAAACAGGAAAAGAAATTATGGTTATCAAGGGTGCTCCAGAAGTGATTTCTAAAATAATAGGAGTAAACGAATACCTTGCCGAAGTGGCTACCCAACAAGAACGTGGACGCCGTGCCATTTCTGCAGCAGTAATCAATTCTACCGATTTCAACAAAATCAAAGAAGAACTTGAAGCAGGCAAATCTCTTGCAAACTGCACATACATAGGCACTTGGTTTATCGAAGACCCTGTTCGTCCAGACGTGCCTATCGCCATTGAAAAATGCTATACCGCAGGCATCGACGTAGTAATGATGACAGGCGACAACATTAAAACAGGTAGCGAAATTGCACGTCAAGCAGGTTTCACAAATATTTGGGCTATAGAAGCAAAAGACTTCACCGAGGCCATCAAAAACCCACAAAATGGTCGTGCATATCCAAATGTTATCACTCGTTGCACACCAAGCAACAAACTAGATATTTTACAATGGATGCAAGCTAAAAACTATGTTTGCGCTATGACTGGCGACGGTGTAAACGACTCTCCTAGTTTAAATCACGCAGACGTAGGCATCGCTATGGGTACAGGCACATCAGTTGCAAAAGAAGCTGCAGATATCGTCCTTCTAGACGACGCATTCCCATCTATCGTAACAGGAGTAAAATGGGGACGTTCACTATACAAAAACATTCAAAACTTCCTTTATCTGCAACTATCTATCAACATTTCAGCATGTCTTATTGCTGTATTTAGTCCACTTGTTGGCATCACCATGCCATTTACAGTGACACAATTCCTATGGATAAACCTTGTAATGGACTCACTTGCAGCCATAGCCCTTGCATCAGAACCTGCAGATGAAAAAGTTCTTTTAGACAAACCAAGAGACAAAAAAGAATTTATCATAAACAAGTCATTAGGAAAAGCAATCTTTGGTTTTGGCGGATTTATTTGGGCTTTATGTCTAACTATTCTTTTCGGCATGGAACATACAGAATTCATGAAAGAATGCGGACTAAACACACTTGCAAGTTTCTTTGAAGGTATAAATCTAACAATATTCTTTGCCACATATATGTGCATCAACTGGTGGAACATGTTCAACGCACGTGTTGTTGGCAAAAACAAATCAATATTCGACGGATTGCTAAACAATTCTAAGTTTATAGGTATTCTAGTCTTTATATTAGTAGTTACCATTATTATAGTGCAAGTAGGTGGCGAAGTATTTAGCACAGAACCACTTTCTCTGAATACATGGTTAACTATTATCCTAGTTACATCACCAGTTTGCTGGATAAGAGAACTATATTTCCAACTTATAGGCAAAAGAAAATAAATACTTTATTATCAATTAAATAAAATTAGGAGATTTGAGACTTTTTTCTCATTTCTCCTTTTTTATTTCTCATTTTTTTATTACCTTTGCACCCTGATTTTCAAATAGAAAGTCAAAACAACTAATTTTTTAAATTTTTTATTAACATTATGTCTAACTTAACTAGAAACACCCAACCACTTGAATCATTTGATTGGGACGCTTATGTGACCGGCGACACTAACGCATCAATAAGCAAAGAAGAACAACTTGCGGCTTACAGCCAAACACTTAACCAAATCAACGCTGGCGAAGTTACAGAAGGTACTGTTATCGCTATGAACAAACGCGAAGTAGTTGTAAACATTGGTTACAAATCTGACGGTATCGTTTCTATGAACGAATTCCGTTACAACCCAGAATTAAAAATCGGTGACAAAGTAGAAGTATTCATCGAGTCTCTAGAAGACAAAAAAGGCCAACTTGTACTTTCTCACAAAAAAGCTCGTAGCGCTCAATCTTGGGATCGCGTTAATCAAGCTCTTGACAACGACGAAATCGTTAAAGGTTACATCAAATGTCGTACTAAAGGCGGTATGATTGTTGACGTATTCGGTATTGAAGCATTCCTTCCAGGTTCTCAAATCGACGTTAAACCTATCCGTGACTACGATGTTTACGTAAACAAAACTATGGATTTCAAAGTTGTTAAAATCAACCACGAATTCAAAAACGTTGTTGTTTCTCACAAAGCTCTTATCGAAGCTGAACTTGAACAACAAAAGAAAGACATCATCGGCAAACTTGAAAAAGGTCAAATCCTTGAAGGTACCGTTAAAAATATCACTTCTTACGGTGTATTCATCGACCTTGGCGGTGTAGACGGTCTTATCCACATCACCGACCTATCTTGGGGTAGAATCACACATCCAGAAGAAATTCTTCAACTAGACCAAAAACTTAACGTTGTTATCCTTGACTTTGATGACGACAAAAAACGTATCGCTTTAGGTCTTAAACAACTTACTCCTCACCCATGGGAAGCTCTAGACGCTAACCTAAAAGTTGGTGACAAAGTAGAAGGTAAAGTAGTTGTAGTTGCTGATTACGGTGCATTCGTTGAAATCGCTCCTGGCGTAGAAGGTCTTATCCACGTTTCAGAAATGAGCTGGTCTCAACACCTACGTTCTGCTCAAGACTTCGTTAAAGTTGGTGACAAACAAGAAGCTGTTATCCTAACTCTTGACCGCGACGAACGTAAAATGTCTTTAGGTATCAAACAACTTAAAGAAGATCCATGGTTAAATATCGACGCTAAATATCCTATCGCTAGCAAACACACTGCAAAAGTTCGTAACTTCACAAACTTCGGTGTATTTGTTGAACTAGAAGAAGGCGTTGACGGTTTAATCCACATCTCTGACCTTTCTTGGACAAAGAAAATTAAACACCCTTCAGAATTCACTTCTCTAGGTGCTACTATCGAAATCCAAGTTCTTGAAATCGACAAAGAAAATCGTCGTTTAAGCTTAGGTCACAAACAACTAGAAGAAAACCCATGGGACAACTACGAAACTATCTTCGCTGTTGATACTATCCACGAAGGTACTATCGCTGACCTAATGGACAAAGGTGCTGTTATCACTCTAGAACACGGTATCGAAGGTTTCGCAACTCCTAAACACTTAACAAAAGAAGACGGTTCTCAAGCTAAAGCTGGTGAAACTCTTCAATTCAAAGTGATTGAGTTCAACAAAGAAACAAAACGTATCATTCTTTCTCACAGCCGTATTTTCGAAGATGCTCAAAAAGCAGCAGAAGTAGCAGAAGCTCCTAAAAAAGCAGCTAAAAAAGCAGCTAAAAAAGAAGAAGCTCCAGCAGCTCCAGCAGTAGAAAAAACAACTCTAGGTGATATCGAAAGCCTTGCAGCTTTAAAAGAATCTCTAGAAGCAGCTGAAAAAAAATCTAAAAAATAATTTTAGAAACCCTATAAACAAAAAATAGTTCCGAAAACCTCGGAACTATTTTTTTGTACCCTTTAAAATAATTCAAATTTACATTCTCAGACTTAGTCCTGCGAGTATAGTGTCCAATTTAAAACTAAACACTGCTCTCATCTCACCTGCCATGCAGAAACCACATTTGTCGCAAACACCTACGGTTTTGCCTGCACATTCTGTTAAGCGAGTGCCATCTTGAATAATGAAGTTTGTTACCCAGCATTCTTTCTTGAAGTTATTGTGCTTCATAAGTTTAAGTCCAGACACAGAGTTCATTATAGGATAACCTTTTTTCTTATAAGCAATCACTGTATCAACAACTTTTTCTCTAATATCCTGTGGTAGAGCAAGGTGCTCAGTACCAGGGAATGGAGTGTGCATATTAATAGAGATATTCTTAATAGCAGGATTATTTTTTGCATATTCCAAAGCCTCTGTCACACATTCGTAGTTTAGGTTATTTACCACCATATTTACACTAAGAGCCTTATGACCAGAAGCTGCAATATTCTTTTCTAAGCGAGCAAACGCACCCTCACCACGCACAGCATCGTGATATTTGCCCACACCATCCATACTCACCCAAATAGAGTCTGCGTGAGAATTAGAGAAGTCTCTTTGAGCATTTGTTGTAATAGTACATGAATAGAAACCTATTTTCTTTGCATCGTCGATAAGGTCATTTACTGTTTTGCCTTCAAGTCGCCAAAGTGTTGGTTCACCACCTTCAAAATCCACAAAACGTGAACCTAAACTATATGAATATTTAAGATGCTCTATTACATCGGCATAAGTCATATCCTGTGGCGACACATTATTATATACACTACAGTGTTTACATTGCAAGTTGCAACGATTTGTAATAAAAAGCACTGTTTGAAGTGGTTTTTCTTTGCCTAAAAATCTAGTTTCAAAAAACCATTTTCCTAAATATAAATAATGAAATGGATTCATACTATAAAGTTTACTATAATTAATATCAAACAAAAGAATGTTACTAAGTTTCTGCACATATACCAGCGAATCATAAACCACTCTATGCCAGCGGCTTTTACTTTATCCCACATATCCATTGGTCCCATCCACCATTTTGGATTAAGGTCTACTGGTTTATTATATGCAAACTTACATACAGAAATAAACAAACCTATTGCCATAGGAAGCAGTACTAAAACAAGCAAGTTCCAAGTAGAAATCATACCTAGGTATACCAATGCAGATATAATAATAAATGGAGCAAACACACAGACAGCAGACCACAAAAGCATAGGAATTCTTTTTGCAAATAGTCTTGCAAGTGTCATTTTACCTATTGCTTTGTCTGGTTCAAGGTCCATAATGGCATGAGTATACACAATGTTCATAACAAGGAATCCCACTGCACAAGAAATTGCAGTTACGCTCTCGCTAAGCTCACCAGAAGCAGAAAGATATACACCTGCCATAAGAAGTGGTCCAAACATTATACCAATTAAGAGTTCTCCAAGTCCATAATAACCCAGTCTTAAAGGATAACCAGAATAATTTATTCCCAAGAAACCAGCAATAAGAGCAATATATAGAACATTTATACCTCTGTAATATAATATCGCACCTCCGCAAATAGAAGCAAGGAATAAATACACCGCTATAGCTATAGCCAACTGCTTAACAGTAGCCTCACCAGAGGTAAGGTAAGAACATTTTGCAATACGAGAACGCATACCAGCATCGGCAAGCACCTCACGCACATTGCCATTGTCCTTTTTATAATCGAAATAGTCGTCGGCAAGGTTCATACCAAAGTGTGCAAGCACCACACCAATGACTGCTAATATACTCAATCCCCAAGAAAAATCTGGAGCACCACTTGCAAGTGAAATTGCAAGCAAACAAGGAAGTAAACTCTGTGGTAGAGATACATATCTGGCGTTATTAAGCCAAAATTTAATTTGTTTAAGCATCGTTTAATAATGATTGTCCTGTATATGATTCTTTGCAGTTTAATATTTCTTCTCTTGTACCAGAGAAAACAAGGTATCCACCCTTATCACCACCATCTGGTCCTAAGTCAATAATATGATCCGCTGTCTTGATCACGTCCAGGTTATGCTCAATGACCAAAACCGTATTTCCGGCATCCACAAGCTGCACCTCTATCTGCGTGACGGCAAGGTCAGCTCCGTCTCTGTCGATATGGGACGCGCCGATCTGACAGCAAAGAATGTTCCCGTCGATACCGATATGGAACAGGTCATCAATGCACCTGTTGTCATCGGCGGCACGGAATACAACATCACCTGCGTCTCCGTCGGCAACCCGCACTGCGTTGTCTTTACCGATGCTCTTGATGCGCTGGATCTTGCAACGATCGGTCCGAAGTTTGAATATGCGGATATGTTCCCGGATCGCGTCAATGCGGAATTTGTCCGTGTGGTCAACAAGACAACCCTGCGTGTCCGTGTCTGGGAACGCGGCAACGGTGAAACGCTGGCT